>Ga0180008_1000799_pt1 | contig 23007 bp, 23 predicted proteins | sample MM_PW_MetaG_FD_121121 | JGI IMG/M metagenome (GOLD analysis project Ga0180008, IMG submission 121121) | Groundwater microbial communities from the Aspo Hard Rock Laboratory (HRL) deep subsurface site, Sweden - MM_PW_MetaG | ecosystem: Environmental > Aquatic > Deep subsurface > Groundwater...
GTCAGCTGCCGGTAATGCGTAGTCATCTGCGCTTGAATCCTTCGGTGTGAGAGCCTGGATTCTACCGGTGGCTGACTCTCTGCCTATCGTTTCAAACGTTGCACTTATTCTATGAATTCAGGGTGCTTAAAGACCTGCAGGATTATTCAGAAATTGGTTCGACCGTTATACGAATCATGGCCGCTATTCATGCGCCCTGCATAATACAGGGTATTGAATTTAGGGTGTCTGCCTGTATCGGTCTCACGGTTTATCCTAAAGATAATCGAAGTGTTGACACCCTGCTGCGTCATGCTGATCAGGCGATGTATGTGGCGAAGCAGAAAGGGCCGATGTCATACCATATTTTTGATGTCATTCATGATAGTAAGGTCAAGAGTGGCTTTAAGATAATAAATAGGGTTAAAGAAGCACTTAGGCTTGGTGAGCTGTCACTGTTTTATCAGCCTAAGATTTGCCTGAATGACTGCAGTGTTGTGGGTTTTGAGGCGTTATTGCGTTGGCATGATCCCGAAAGAGGGTTGGTGTCGCCGTTGGATTTTTTACCGCAAATCGAAAACGACAAAATAATTTGCGACATTGGTGAGTGGGCCATTGAGCAAGCGGTCGCGCAAATCAGTGAGTGGTGCGCCACGGGGCGTAACTGGTCGATCAGCGTGAATATCGCTGCCAGGCACTTCCAAGAAAAAAGTTTTATTGAGCGGCTAGCGTTAGTGCTGAAGAATGCGGGGCACGTTAACCCTGGGCTGCTGGATATTGAAATCGTTGAGTCGGTTGCGCTGGATAATATCGAGTATGTGAATAAATGTATTGTGGGCTGCCAGGGCCTGGGTGTGACATTCTCGATTGATGATTTTGGCACTGGCTACTCCTCACTGAACTACTTAAAGCAGTTGCCCACACAGACGCTTAAAATTGATCAGTCTTTTGTCCGGGATATGTTGGTGGATGCCGAAGACTTTTCGATTACCTCGGCTATTGTCGGGCTGGCCAAAGCATTCAATAAGGTTGTTGTGGCGGAAGGTGTTGAGACGCAAGAGCACTTTTTTGCACTGAGGAAAATGGGCTGTGACCTTGCCCAGGGTTACTTGATGGCCAAGCCTATGCCCGCGGCCGATGTAGTGCGCTGGGAAGCTGAGTATGTACAGAGCGCTCAATATCGCGCCTTGCGGCAGGCGCATGGAGTGGCTGAGATGGCACTGGCATAAGCGCGCCTTAGTACGTGTTGCGCTGCTGGGTGATCGCCATGTCTGGGTCGCCCGGGTGGATGCAGTGAGGAGCCGTTTTAGCCGATCAGCCCGCCTGTCATGCGTGTTTCAGGCACAAAAAAACCGGCGTTAAGCCGGTTTTTTGTGTGGCACGGTTTGCTTAGTTATTAACCAAACTAAGGAATTCGCTGCGGGTTGCGGCGTTTTCGCGGAACTCGCCGAGCATCACCGAGGTGACCATGGAGGAGTTCTGCTTTTCCACGCCGCGCATCATCATGCACATGTGCTGTGCCTCGATAACCACCGCCACACCGAGGGCGCCGGTGACGTGCTGGATGGCTTCGGCGATCTGCCGGCTGAGGTTTTCCTGAATCTGCAGGCGCCGTGCGTACATATCGACGATGCGTGCGACCTTCGACAGGCCAAGCACGTTGCCGTTGGGGATGTAGGCAACGTGGGCTTTGCCGATAAAGGGCAGCATGTGGTGCTCGCACAGCGAATACAGCTCGATGTTTTTCACCAGCACCATTTCGCTGTTGTCGGAGCTGAACAGTGCGCCGTTGGTGACTTCTTCAAGCGTCTGCTGATAGCCCTTGCACAGGTACTGCATGGCTTTGGCGGCGCGCTTGGGGGTGTCGAGCAGGCCTTCGCGGGATACGTCTTCGCCGAGTTGGCCGAGGATCGCGGTGTATTGCTGTTCCAGAGACATGGACACTCTCGTAGGTCTTTGCAGAGCGCGCAGGGTAGGGCGCAGGGATAAGGCTGGCAAGTGCGCCAGCCGTTAGTTGCAGGGGCTTATTCGTCGCGGCCATCCATCATGGTGCGCTTGAGCATCACGTAAACCGCGCCGGTGCCGCCGTGTTTGGCCAGGCAGGAGGTAAAGCCGAGTACTTGCGGATGCTGACGCAGCCAGGTGTTGACGTGGCTTTTGATCATCGGCTTGCGGCCGTCCATGCGCACCGCTTTGCCGTGGGTGATGCGTACGCAACGCACCTCTAGCTTGTTCGCTTCAGCGATAAATTCCCACAGGGTGTCGCGGGCTTTTTCCACGGTCATGCCGTGCAGGTCGAGGCTGCCCTCAAAGCTGATCTGCCCCAGCTTGAGCTTGCGCATCTGGCCTTCTTGCACGCCATTGGCTGCCCAGTAGAGTGGGTCTTCGGCGCCGACATCAATGACAAACTGATCAGACAGGCCATCGACCTTGATCGCGTCGACGCGCGCCGTGGCGGCCTGACGCAGGGTGGCCAGTTGGGCACGGTTGGGTTTTGGCTTGCCGGTGTCTGCACGGTCATGCTTGATCGGTCTAACGCCGTGCAACTGGGCTTTGAACAGGGAGAAATCGTCGTCTTGCATTTGGTGCCTGTTACCGTCTAGTTCATGGCCGCGCCGAAACGGCAGCAGGCCCCACACTTGCGCGAAGGCCGCTAGTGTAACCAACCTGTCGGTCTTCGTGCTGTGTGGATCCGCCAGGCTCAGTCGCGCTTTTTCATCAGGTGCGGTGCCATGCTCAGGTCGCTGGGGCGGCGCAGGCGGCGTCGACAGCGACGCCAGAGCAGCACGCCGACACTCAGCAGCAGCAACCCGGTAACGACGAACACGCTGGCCATGGCCGGCGACTCGTTCAGCGGGCCCAGTGCGGCAGGCTGGCCAAGCAGGGTGGCGGTGCCTGCCAGGGTCAGCAGCACGCCGAATGCGGCGAACAGCGCCGCCAGCCCAGCCCCCAGGCGCAGACGCCAGTTACTGGCATTGCGCGGGCGCAGGCGGCGGGCGTCAAAACCATCGGAGAATTTCATTCCGATTTACTCATGCCAATTTCCTCAGTGGCTATCGGCGATAAGACCGGTGTGTGCTGGCGTGGTTCAACTAGGTCGGCCAGCACGGGTAAGTGCGAGTTGTCCCGCAGCTGTCAGATCAACGCGCTGGCGTGTGGCACAACGGCGGCAAAGTTGTCAGCCAGGGCGATCATCTCGGCGCGGTGCATGTCGGCAGCACTGATGACCTGACCATCGAGGGTCGGCAGGTCACGGGTGGCGCAAGCCGCATCGACTAAGGTGCAGCGGTAACCATAGTCCTTGGTGGCGCGTACCGTGGTGCTGATACTCGAATGCGTCATAAACCCGCAGACGATCAGGTCCAGGTGGCCGAGGGCTTGCAGGCGCTCATGCAGGTCCGTGCCATTAAAGGCGTTGGGCATGCGTTTTTCGACGACGATTTCCCCCGGCAGTGGCGCTACTTCGGGCAGGTGCAGGCCGCGAGGGCCGCGGGGGTCGAGTAGGCCGTCGGGGATGCCGAGGTGTTTGACATGCACGATGGCGCTGCCCAGGGCGCGTGCGGCGGCGAGCAGCTTGGCGATTTCCTCAAGCGCGGCATCCAGTCCGGGTAATTGCAACACGCCGCTGCGGTACTCCTCTTGCGCATCAATGATCAGCAAGGTTGCATTGCTCAAGCTGGCGGGCGCATGGCTGCGGCCAGTGAGGGCGAACATCGTTTTTACGGCGGACATGGCAGGGAACTCCAGGCTGGCATGGGCAGTCTGGCCATTGTCCCCTTGTGCTGCGCTGCTGTGAACCATTGCGCTCAATGATCTTGCTGGCGAGCAGGAGCAAGTGGCGAACCGGGCCTGGTTTTTACCCGCAAAGTCGCGGCGTTATGGGCTGGTTTACCCGGTATTGCGAACATTTACGGCTGTTGTTCGGCCAGGCACTTTCCATCTCGGTACTGCAGCCATGGCGATTGTCAGTAAAGCCCTAGCAATTCGAACTGCAGGTACCAGATACCCAGCGAGCCGAAGAAATTGACCAGGATGGCGGGTAAGAACTTCAGGTGAACGGCGAAGCTGTAGGTCTTGTCCAGCGACATCGCCATCACGCCGGCCGCGGAACCCACCACCGTCAGCGAACCGCCGATGCCGACCATCAAGGCATTCAACGCCCATTGATTGAGGCCCAGCTCGGGGTTTGACATCAGCGCCGCCGCTTCCACCGGCACGTTGTCCATCACCCCAGACGCTACCCCAAGCACCACGTTAACCGCCGTGGGGTGCAGCACTTCAAATAGCCGCGAGATATACGACAACCAGCCGACGTGATTGAGGCACGCCACCGAGGTGATGATGCCGATAAAGAACAGCAGGGCGTTCCACTCGACCTTTTGCAGTTGATCCTGCCAAGGCAGTTCGATGCCGCGACGCATCAGCAGCCAGGCGTACAGGGCGACGATGCCCAGGCCGATGCCGATGGCGAACTCAATGCTGACTTTCAGCAGGACATTGCACAGCACTGCGCCGAATACCGCGCAAAAACCGACCAAGGCCAGGCCCGCACCGCCGGGCTTGAGGGCGGTTTCTGACTGGTCCGCGAGGTGGATCAATGCTTGGCCATTGAGTTTGCGCAGATAAAAGAAATGCAGGGTGGCGGCAAACAGCAACCAGCCAATCAGCGCGGAAGGAATCAGCAGCAACAAACCGGCGATGCTGATTTTGCCGGCCAGCACCACCATCAGGCTGGTCGAGGTGCCGAGGAACCACACCCCGGAGTTGGAGGCGACCACGATGTTACACAGCGAAATGTGGGTGTAACGCTGGTTGGTCGAGATGCTTTTCACCGTTTTGCCGAAGATCATCGCCGTGGTGATGTTGTTGAGAAACGGCGAGAGCATGGCCGACAGCGCCCCGGTCGCCCAGAACATGCCGCGCGCCCCAAGGCCCTTACGCATCAGGTAGCCGTTGAGCGCGGTGAAGACGTTCCGCTCATTGAGCAGCTCGACCACCATCCACATAAACGCCATAAAGGCGATCAGGCCAAACAGTTCTTCCTTGATCTCGCTTTGTGCATGCCGGAAGTACTGGAAGCCGTTGGGGTCATAAAACGCGTAGTGGGCGCCAATAACAATCAGGCCGGACATCATGAACATCGCCGGCTTGAACTTATCCATCTCCAGTTGTGCTTCAAAAACAATCAGCGTCATGCCAATCAGGAATATCGCCAGCACGAGCAAGCCCGTGAGCGAGAAGGGATCTATGACCATTTTTAGGGGTTCTTAAGAAAGGGCGGGAAGGGTTATAAATTGGTAACAAAATTATACTGATGCGCGTAAGCCATAGGCAGGTTTACTTTGTGACTGCAGCGGCTTTTATGGTCAGCAATGCGTCGTGCCGTTAAACAGCCGTTGAGCCTGGGCGCGGGTAAGCGTGACAGGCTGCTAGAATGGCGGACTTTTACCAGCGGAGAGCTGCCGTGACCGACGCCATACATGCCCACCCAACCCGCCTGCGCACTGTGCGCGACTACATTCGCTGGGCGGTCAGTCGGTTTCACGGGGAGGAGCTGTTCTTCGGCCACGGCACCGACAATGCCTGGGACGAAGCGCGCCAGCTGGTGCTCGGTGCCCTGCACCTGCCGTATGAAATAGCCGATGGCTACCTCGATTGCCGCCTGGAAGACGACGAGCATGCGCACCTGCAAACGCTGCTCATGCGGCGCATCGATGAGCGTGTACCGACCCCTTACCTGCTGGGGGAGGCCTGGTTTTGCGGCTTGGCGTTTATCGTTGATGAGCGCGTGCTGATTCCACGCTCACCGATCAGCGAATTGATCGAGCAGCATTTCTCGCCGTGGCTGGCCGTAGAGCCGGCACGGATTCTCGACCTGTGCACCGGCTCGGGTTGTATCGGTATCGCCTGTGCCTACGAGTTCCCCGACGCCGAAGTGGTGTTGGGCGATCTGTCGTTTGAGGCGCTGGAAGTGGCCAACCAGAATATCGAGCGGCATGGCTTGGATCAGCGTGTTTACACCGTACAGGGCGACGGTTTTGATGGGCTACCGGGGCAGCGTTTTGACTTGATCGTGTCTAACCCGCCCTACGTGGACGCTGAGGACTTTGCCGATATGCCGGCCGAGTACCAGCACGAGCCAGAGCTGGGCTTAGCCTGTGGCGATGATGGCCTGGACCTGGTGCGACGCATGCTGGCTGAAGCGGCTGACCACCTGAGCGAGATGGGTGTGTTGATTGTTGAAGTCGGCAACAGCCAGGTGCATGTCGAAGCCCTGTATCCGGAAGTCGACTTCACCTGGCTGGAGTTTGAGCGCGGCGGTCATGGGGTATTCCTGCTCGCCGCTGCGCAATGCCGTGAGCATCAGGCGCTGTTCCGTCAGCGCCTCTAGCAGGTTGTTGCAAAACTACCTGTCTCGCCAATGGTTCAATCGCCAGCTAGCGCAGTGTTAGGTGCCGGCTAATCAAGGCGCGCAGGGCCGCTGGCTTGACCGGCTTGGGCAGGAAATCGAGGCCGGCGGCATGCACCTGAGCGATCAGCTCAGGGCGGCCGTCGGCGCTGATCACCACACCCGGTAGCGGTTCACCCAGGCGCGTGCGCAGCCAGGCCATCAGTTCGGTGCCGGTTTCACCGTCATCCAAATGAAAGTCCACCAGCGCCAGTTGCGGGCGCACGTCTTCACTGAGCAGGTGTTCGCATTCCAGGCGATTACGCGCGGTCCACACCTGGCAGCCCCAGCGTGACAATAGGCTGTGCATGCCCGTGAGGATGCTGTCTTCGTTGTCCACGCAGAGCACCTGAATACCGGCCAGTGGCTGACCGTGATGGTCCACCTGGGCAATCGGCGCCGGGGCTTCGGCATGCTGGGCGAGTGGCACGGTGACACTGAACACGCTGCCTTTGCCTGGCCAGGAGCGCACTTGCAGGGTGTGGCCGAGCACTCGGCACAGGCCATCGGCAATCGCCAGGCCCAGGCCCAGGCCTTTTTCAGCGCGGGTCTGGTGGCTGTCCAAACGTTTGAATTCTTCGAAAATCACCCTGCGCTTATCGTCCGGGATGCCTGGGCCGCGATCCCAGACTTCCAGGCACAGGTGCCGGCCTTGGCGGCGAACACCCAGTACCACGCGGCCCTTGGCATAGCGGAAGGCGTTGGTCAGGAAGTTTTGCAGGATGCGCCGTAGCAGCTTGATGTCGCTGTCCACCCGCAGGCGGCTGCCGCGCAGGCGGAAGTCCACGCCTTGCTCGGTGGCCAGCACCTTGAATTCGGCACCGAGGGTGTCGAACAGGTTGTTCAGCACGAAGGCATGGCGATCCGGGGTGATGCGGCCGTTTTCCAGGCGTGAGATGTCCAGCAGGTCGCTAATCAGGTCTTCGGCTGAGCGCAGCGAGCTGTCGAGGTGGCGCACCAACTCCCGCGCGTCTGCGGGCAGTGCGTCGTCCTGATGGGACAGGGCGGCAGAGAACAAGCGTGCGGCGTTCAGCGGCTGCATCAAGTCATGGCTGACCGCGGCGAGAAAGCGGGTTTTCGACTGGTTGGCGCTCTCGGCCACGCCCTTGGCTTCGGTCAGTGCCTGATTTAGCTGCGACAGTTCATAGGTGCGCTCGCTGACCCGTTGTTCCAGGCCTTCATTGGCGGCCTTGAGTGCGCGCTCGGCTTCACGGAATTCGGTGATGTCGGTGAAACTCATGACAAAGCCACCGCCGGGCATTGGGTTGCCGATCAGCTCAATGAACTGGCCGTTGGGGAACAGCCGCTCGGAGGTGTGCGCGGTGCCTTGGCGCATCCAGTGCAGGCGCTTGCTGACATGTTCGTCGATATCGCCGGGGCCGAGCAGGCCGCGTTCGGCGTTAAAACGGATCAGTTCAGCCACCGGACGCCCCACATAAACCAGGCCTTCGGGGTAGTTGAACAGCTGGATATAGCGGTTGTTCCAGGCCACCAGGCGCAGTGATTGATCGACCACGCTGATGCCTTGGGTGATGTTCTCGATCGCGCCTTGCAGCAGTGCACGGTTGAACTGCAGCACTTCGGAGGCTTCATCGACGATGCGCACCACGTCCTCGACCTGCATCTCGCGGCCTTCGATGGCGGCCTTGACCACTGCACGGGTCGACGAGGCACCTAGTACGCCGGCCAGTAGGCGCTCGGTGTGAGCAATCCAGTCGCTGTTGGCCGTCTGGCTGGGGTCGAAGCCTTTGCCCTGGCGGTAGGCAAAGCGCATAAAACTCTGGCGCGCCCGGTCTTCGCCGACAAAGCGGTTGGCCAACAGCAGCAAATCGCCGACCTGCACCGCCAGCATGCTGCGGCTACTCGGCTTGTTGCCCAGGTCATGGCCAATAAAGCGCCCGGCCTGCCAGTACTCCGCGACCCGCGCGCGGGAAAAGTAGGACACCCAGGCAAACAGCAGGAAGTTACCCGCCAGCGACAGCACCACACCGCGGGTCAATGGGTCGACCTGAAAACCAATTGGGCCGTAGAGCAGGGTTTGGATACCCGGCAACACATCCACCGGCCAGCCGAGGCTGCGGGCGAGCAACGGCATGACCAGGGTGTAGAACCAGATCAGGGCGCCAAAAAACAGCCCGGCAAATACACCCTGACGGTTAGCTTGCTTCCACACCAGCGCGCCAAACATTGCCGGGGCCAACTGGCCGATGGCGGCAAACGATACTTGGCCGATGGTGGCCAGGCTGGCGTTGGAGCCCAGCAGGCGATAGCACACGTAAGCCAGCAGCAGGATCAGCACGATGCTGACGCGGCGCGCGGTGAGCATCCAGTGGCGGAAGGCTTCGAAGGGCCGCTCGGTGTTTTGCCGGCGCAATAGCCAGGGCAGCAGCATGTCGTTGGAGATCATGGTCGACAGTGCCACCGAGGCCACGATAACCATGCCGGTGGCGGCCGATGCACCGCCGATAAAGGCCAGCAGGGCCAGCGCCGGGTGGGCCTCGGCCAGCGGTAGGCTGATGACGAAGGAGTCCGGTGTAACCCCGGCGGGCAGCAGCATCTGCCCGGCCAGGGCAATCGGCACCACGAACAGCGCGGCCAGTGTCAGGTAGGCGGGAAACACCCAGCGCGCCAGTTTCAGGTCTTTGGGTTCGATGTTTTCCACCACGGCCACATGGAACTGCCGCGGCAGGCAGATGATGGCGATCATCGCCAGGCCGGTCTGCATCATCATCGCTGGCCAGTTCACGGTTTCTGCCCAGAAACTCTCCAGGGCGGGGCTGGCGTTGGCCTGGCTGAACAGGTCGGCAAAACCGTTGTACAGGCCATAGGTGACAAAGCCGCCGACCGCGAGGAAGGCCAGCAGCTTGACCAGCGACTCGAAAGCAATCGCCAGGACCATGCCGCGGTGGTGTTCGGTGACATCCAAGTTGCGCGTGCCGAACAATATTGTGAACAGTGCCAGCACCAGTGACACGATTAGCGCGGTGTCCTGAGCGCCCGTGCCATTGGCACCCGCGCCCGCCCCACTGAGCAGGTTAACGCCGAGCACGATGCCTTTGAGCTGCAGGGCGATATAGGGCAACACCCCGACCAGGCAAACCAGCGCCACCACCACCGCCAGCGCTTGGGATTTGCCGTAGCGTGCGGCAATAAAGTCGGCGATCGAGGTGATGTTTTCCTGCTTGCTGATCATCACCATCTTCTGCAGCACCCAGGGTGCGAAAACCAGAATGATGATCGGTCCGAGGTAAATCGGCAGAAACGACCAGAGCTGCTCGGCGGCCTGGCCGACCGCGCCAAAAAATGTCCAGCTGGTGCAGTACACCGCCAGTGACAAGCTGTAGACCCAGGCCCGCACACGCGGCGGCATGGGCGCGGCGCGGCGGTCGCCGTAGAACGCGATGGCGAACAAAATAGCCATATAGATCAGCGCAACCGCGGCGATCAGTCCGCTGGACAAGGTCATGCATACTCCAAAAACAAACGAGAGGGGCGCTGCGCTCGCAATGGGCAGCGCTAGAGCCGCCAAAGCCTAACGCATCAGCGCCCTAGACAGATTATGGGCTGCAGTTTCGCAGCAAAATTACGATGCGTCAGGCACGACCAAGGTCGCACGCGCACAGCTCGTATGACTGTTGTGGATTGTGCACACTGGCACGCGCTGTTAGCGTGTCGCGTCTGCGACGCTGTCCGAGGAGGGACCCTATGTTCAAGCCGCAACTGATTACCCTGCAACGTGGTGGATTGCGCATCGAACCCATGGTCGATGCTGATATTCCGGCGTTGGTGAGCCTGGCCGAAGCCAATCGTGCAGAACTGGTGCATATGAATGGCACTCAGCGTCTGGACTGGTACCGCGAAGGCTTGCTTGAACAGCGCGAAGGGCGCGCCTTGCCCTTTGTCATCCGCCTGGATGATCAGCTGGTCGGTACCACCCGTTTTGCTGATTTTGTCAGCAGCCTGCCGGCCGCAGAAATCGGCTGGACCTGGTTGGACAGCAGCCAGCACGGCACGGGCCTCAATACCCTGATCAAATACCTGATGCTCAAGCATGCCTTCGAGAGTTGGCGCATGGTGCGTGTGCAGCTTAAAACTGCGGCCAGTAACCTGCGTTCGCAACGCGCCATCGAAAAGCTCGGTGCGCTGCGTGAAGGCGTGCTGCGCAACCACCGTCGCTTGGCCGATGGTCGTTTGGACGACACCGTGTTGTACAGCATCACTGACCATGACTGGCCCGTGGTCAAGCAACAGCTGGAGGCGCGTTTCAGCGGTTGATGGATGGCGCAGGTGGGCACCGAACAAACACGGTTTTGGCAGTCACGCGAGTTGGCTGGCGTGGAGTTGCTGCATGCGCAGTTTGTCGAGCAGCGTTTTTCACCCCATGTGCATGAAGGGTTTGTCTTCACTGTGATCGAGCAGGGCGCCCAACGCTTTCGCCACCGCGGCAGTGAGCATCTGGCGCCTGCTGGCAGTATGGTGCTGATTAACCCGGATGAGCTGCACACCGGCTCCAAGGCCCATGAGCAGGGCTGGCACTATCGCGGCTTCTATCCGGACAACGCGCAGGTGTGCGGTGTGCTGGCGGAGCTGGAGTTAGGTCGGCAGGGCATGCCGTCGTTTGCCCTTAGTGTGTTGCATGATCCGCAGCTGCATCGCCAATTTGGCAATCTGCATCAGTTACTGGATAGCCAGGCCTCCGCGTTGCAGCTGCAAACTGCCTGGCGTGAAGCGATTCTGCGGCTGTTTCAGCGCCATGCACGCTTGCCTGAAGGCTTGCAGCCGGGTGATGAGCCGCGCGCGGTGAGTCGCGCCAAAGAACTACTGGCCAGTCAGTTGGCGGCGCCGCCGTCACTGGAGCAATTGGCGCAGGCCGTGGGGTTATCACCGTTCCATTTCGCCCGGGTGTTTCGCCGTGCCACGGGCCTACCGCCGCACAGCTGGCTGATGCAGCGCCGGCTGGAGCAGGCGCGCGCGTTGTTGCGCGATGGCTGCACGCCGCTGAATGTGGCGATGCAGTTGGGCTTTGCTGACCAGAGCCACCTAAGCCGCCAGTTCAAACAAGCTTACGGCGTTGCACCGGGGCAATATCGCCAGGCCCGCGCCATTCGCTAGCGCGTGGCCATCCAAATCAGCAATCCCGCCTGAAACATGCAGAAGGCCACCAGGCAGGTGATGGTGAAACGTAAACTGCCGTCCTCGCGTTTAAACAGCTCGATGCGCTCGGTCAGTTTGCGCACCTTCACATCCAGCTCATGTAGGTTCTGATCGGCTTGCTGCAGCATGCCGGCGGCGTCCAGTAGCTTGATGATTTGCACTTTTTCCGACTGCCAGTCGCCATGCAGCGAACTGACCCGTGGTGCGCTGCACTGTGCCTTGATGTTTAACGGGTCGAGGTACTCAACAGTAAAACCCTGAGCCTTGAGGCAATGATCGCGGCGGGCGCGAGCTTCATCGCTGAAGGCGCTCTGGCTCGGCAGTTGTGTGCTTTCCACTTGGTAGTGGGCGAAGTGCTGCCGCGCCCAGGCAATCCCCTGGGCCAGTAGAAACCGCCCCAGGCCACGGTTTTCAGGCTCTACGCTGAGGCCTTTGTCCGGGCCAAAGCGCACCACCCGTTGCTCATGGTCAGCCCACACGTCGAGGATGTTCTGTTCCGGGCGTACCCGTTGCCCGGGCAGTTGCAGGGTCAAGCGCAGCAGACTTTGCTGCTTACTCTGGCGCTCGACGCGGCCCAGCTGGATAAAACGCAGCGGCCGCACGCCGGTGTGGCGGTCGGTGGGCAAGGGGGCCAGGCGCAATAACAGAAAGTGCTCAGGTGCCAGCTCTGCCCAAGGGTGAGCTGGCTCAGCGACTTCCTCAGAGGCTGCGTCGGTATCCGTTTGCGGCGCGGGGCTGGTGGTCATAAACAGCGGTCCTGTACGCGACGCTGAAACAGTTAGCGCCTGTTTGAGCGCTATCGGCCGTTAGTCGGCTAACTAGAGGCTGGCATTTTGCCGCTGCGCTGAATAAACCGGGCGATCTGCTCGCTCAGCCCGTGCGCCAAGGGTAAGCGAGGATTGTTATAACTGGCCAGTTGCGCGGGTAAATCCAGCGCGCTGATACGCAGCAGATGGTTCATCCCAGGGATGATCAGCAGTTCAGCATCAGGCGTGGCGGCCTTCAGGGCGTGGGCATCGGCGACGCTGACTTGAATGTCATGGCTGCCTTGCACGATCAGTGCGGGAATCTGCAGGCGTGCAAAGGCCTGGCCAGGGTTCTGTTGCAGCAGCGAGATCAAGTAAGGCTGCACGCTGGGGCGAAACAGCACCTGCAACGGCTTGGGTACCTGCGGGGTGAGTTGCCCGGCTAACAAACGGTCGAGGAGCTGATTACTTTGTGCAAGAAACGGCGGAGGAAGACGCGCCGCCAACTGCTCGCGCAACAGTTGGTCAATCGGCCGCGAACTGCCAGCGATTGCTACCAGGGCGTCGGCGTGGGCCTGTTCGGCGGCCAGGCTGGCAATCAGCGCGCCTTCGCTATGACCGATCAAAATCAGCCGGTCAAATGCCGGGTTGGCCTTGAGCAACTGCGCCCAGGCCACTGCATCGCTGACATAACGCTCGACACTGAGGTTGCGCTCATCCGGCGTGGCGGCGCGGCTGGCGGCGACCCCGCGCTTGTCGTAGCGCAGGCTGGCGATGCCTTGTTTAGCCAGGCTCTGCGCTAGGCGCTTGAGGCTGTCGCTCTGGCCGCCTTCGGGGTTGTTGCCGTCACGGTCGGTGGGGCCGGAACCGGCGATCAGCAACGCTACCGCTACGGGTGTGGGGCCGCTTGGCGTGAGCAAGGTGCCGTGCAGCGTGCCCTCGGCTGTTTGCAGGTGCAGCGGTTGCTGCACGCTGCTGTGTGAAGCGCTATTGGCAGCGGCTTGAGCCAGGGGCGGGAGTAGGCAAAGGGTCAATAGAAGCGCTCGCAACATGGGTAACAACTGCCAGAGGGGGAACTGTTGGACGGTTATACGCGCTGAAGGTTCGAGGATGAACTGTGCGAACGCCACGGGTATACTCGCCGCCTTTATTCACGTGGGCGCTGCGCGAGTTGGCGTAGGCTCTGAGCTGATTTTCGCGGAGCGTTTTGCACATGTCCGGCAATACCTACGGCAAGCTGTTCACTGTCACCACCGCTGGCGAAAGCCATGGCCCGGCGTTGGTCGCCATTGTCGATGGCTGCCCGCCGGGGCTGGAGATTAGCCTGGAAGACCTGCAGCGCGACCTCGATCGACGCAAGCCGGGCACCAGCCGCCACACCACCCAGCGCCAGGAAGACGACGAGGTGGAAATCCTCGCCGGGGTGTTCGAGGGCAAAACCACCGGTTGCTCTATTGGCCTGCTGATTCGCAATACCGACCAGAAGTCCAAGGACTACTCGGCGATCAAGGACTCCTTCCGTCCGGCGCATGCCGATTACACCTATCACCACAAATACGGCATCCGTGACTATCGCGGCGGCGGTCGCAGCTCCGCGCGGGAAACCGCCATGCGGGTGGCCGCCGGTGCCATCGCCAAAAAGTACCTGGCCACCCAGGGCATCGTGATTCGTGGCTATATGAGCCAGCTGGGGCCAATCGAAATCCCGTTCAAGAGCTGGGAGTCGGTCGAGCAGAATGCTTTTTTCAGCCCAGACCCAGACAAAGTGCCGGAGCTGGAAGCCTATATGGACCAGCTGCGCCGTGATCAAGACTCGGTTGGGGCGAAGATCACCGTGGTCGCCGAAGGCGTGATGCCGGGCCTGGGCGAGCCGATTTTCGACCGTCTGGACGCCGAACTGGCCCATGCGCTGATGAGCATTAATGCGGTCAAGGGCGTGGAAATCGGCGCCGGGTTTGCCAGCGTGGAGCAGCGCGGGACCGAACACCGCGATGAAATGACGCCGGAAGGGTTCCTCTCCAACAACGCCGGCGGCATCCTAGGCGGGCTCTCCAGCGGCCAGCCGATTGTCGCGCACCTGGCCCTCAAGCCAACGTCGAGCATCACCACGCCGGGACGCTCGATTGATGTTGATGGCAACCCGGTGGATATCATCACCAAAGGTCGTCACGACCCTTGTGTAGGTATCCGTGCCACGCCGATTGCCGAGGCAATGATGGCCATCGTGCTGATGGACCATCTGCTGCGTCATCGTGGGCAGAATGCTGATGTGCAGGTCAGCACGCCGGTGCTGCCACAGCTGTGATCAGCCGCGTAGGTTGGCTTGAGCGCAGCGCTAGCCAACATTGCGCCCCCTGGGTATTGCTCTGCTCAATTCAGGCTACGGCTAGATCATGAGCAGCGCATTGCCTTACTGGCGCCTGTCCGGGTTCTACTTTTTTTATTTCTCGCTGCTCGGCGCCACCGCGCCGTTTCTCGCGTTGTATTTCGACCACCTGGGGTTTTCCGCCGCACGGATCGGCGAGCTGATCGCCATTCCCATGCTGATGCGCTGCATCGCGCCGAATATCTGGGGCTGGCTGGGTGATTACAGCGGCCGGCGGCTGGCCATCGTGCGCTTTGGCGCGCTGTGCACGCTGCTGTGTTTTGCCGGCATTTTTATCAGCCAGAGTTATGCCTGGTTGGCGTTGATCATGGCGCTGCATGCGTTCTTCTGGCATGCCGTGCTGCCGCAGTTTGAGGTGATCACCTTCGCCCACCTCAAAGAGCAGGCTGCGCGTTACAGCCAGATTCGCCTGTGGGGCAGCATCGGCTTTATTGTTGCGGTGGTGGGCCTGGGCAAACTGTTCGAGCTGCTCAGCCTGGACGCTTATCCCTGGGCGCTGATTTTGATCATGGCTGGCATCGTGCTGAGCAGCTGGTGGGTGCCCAATGCGCAGCCGCAGATGCGGCCCAATACTCAGGAGCAGGGCGGCTTCCTGCAGCAGCTAAGGCGACCGGGGACTCTAGCCTTCTACCTCAGCGCTGGCTTGATGCAGCTGAGCAACGGTCCGTACTACACCTTTCTTAGCCTGCACCTGGAAGCGCTGGGGTACTCGCGCGGAGTGATTGGCCAACTGTGGGCGCTGGGCGTGCTGGCCGAGATTGTGTTGTTTATGGTCATGGCCCGGTTGCTTGCGCGCTATTCAATAAGGACCGTGCTGCTGGCGAGTTTTCTGATTACCGCGCTGCGCTGGTTGCTGCTGGGTAATCTGGCCGGGCATCTGCCAGTGCTGCTGTTCGCCCAATTGATGCACGCGGCGACCTTTGGTGCGTTTCATGCGGCAGCCATGCATTTTGTGCAACGCAGTTTTGCCGATCGCCAGCAAGGCCAGGGCCAGGCGCTGTATGCCGCGCTGGCCGGTGTCGGTGGTGCCTTGGGCGCACTGTATTCCGGCTACAGCTGGCACAGCCTAGGTGCGGCCTGGACCTTTGCCATCGCCAGCCTGATTGCCCTGTGCGCCACTGTGATCACCGCGCGCTTTATGCATGATGAGCGTCCGTAACCCTATTCACTGAATTCAAGGCTTGAATTGAGCCCTTTCTGATCGTACGAGAGCCCTGCCCATGAGCTGCCTGACCGTCTACCACCAGTCCGCCCCCGCGCATCCGAACAAGCTGCTGAGCCATGCCGAAGACATTGCCAGCACCCTGGCCACTGTCGGCGTGCAGTTCAGCCAAGTGCCTTTGCAGGAGCCGGTGATTGCCGGTACGGCCAGCGCTGAGCTGATGGCGGCCAATCGCGCGCAAATCGATCAGCTGCTGACTGCGCATGGCTATGCCAGTGCCGAGATACTGAGCTTGTGTGATGAGCGCGGCGAGGGCAGCGAGTTGGCCCGCGCGCTTAGACAGGAAAAGGCCTGCCAGCCCGCTCATCTGCACTATTACTTGGCGGGGCGCGGCCTGCTGGCGCTGCATATCGGTGAGTATGTCTACGGCCTGCTGTGTGAGAAGGGCGACTTGGTACAACTCCCCGCTGGTACTGCGCACTGGTTTGATGTTGGCGAGCATCCGCGCTTCGCCGTGTTGAGCCTGTTCGACAGCGCCCAGGTGCCGGTTTTTAGCGCGGTAGAGGGTGATTTCGCCGCTGCATTTGCCGGCCTGGATGACTGCTAACAGGTCAAGCATCTGAACTCTTCTGCCGAACGTCTATCCTAGGTAAGCGATCCCTTCGCATAGGAGCGACACCATATGGGTTCAATGTTTAACGGTTTACTGGGGTTGGTCATTCTGGCGCTGGATATCTGGGCGATTCTCAGCGTGATCAAAAGCAACGCCGAAACGGGCATCAAGGTGTTGTGGATATTACTCATCGTCTTGCTGCCGGTGATCGGCCTGATCATCTGGGCGTTGATGGGGCCGCGTGGCACGGTCAAGTTCTAATGCCGTGGCGCTCTGGTGCGTGGCTGTTGGTGTTGTGCCTGCTGGGCAGTGCCGCTCAGGCCGACGATGAGCAGGCCTGGACGGCGCTGCGTGAAGGCCGCGCCGTTTTGTTGATGCGTCACGCTACCGCGCCCGGCACCGGTGACCCTGCGAATTTTCAGTTGGGTGACTGCCGTACCCAACGCAACCTCAATCAGGCCGGTCGCGAGCAGGCGCAGCGCTGGGGGCAATTGCTGCAACGTCAGTGGATTAAACCGCGGCTGCTCAGCAGCCGCTGGTGCCGCGCTCAGGATACCGCTCGGGAAATGGGCATTGCTGCAGTCGAAGCGTTGCCCGCCCTGGATTCGTTCTTTCAAACCCCCACCACTGCCCGAGAGCAGACGGCTGCGCTGATCGAACAGATCAATGCGCAAGCCCGTGGCGCACCGATGGTGCTGGTCTCCCATCAAGTCAATATCACGGCCTTGACCGGTATCTATCCGGCGTCTGGCGAAGGACTGATTCTGGCGTTACCGCTAGAAGCTCCGGCGCGTGTGCTGGCGCGTATTCAGCCCTGAACTATCGTGCGTTAAATACTCAGCAGCCGCTGTTCCGGTAGCTGCGCACCTTCTAGTTTGAGCAACAGTGCTTTGCGCGGCAAACCGCCGGCATAACCCGTGAGGCTGCCGTCGCGGCCGATTACTCGGTGGCAGGGAATGATGATGGCAATCGGGTTCGCGCCATTGGCAGCACCCACCGCGCGAAATGCTGTGGGCCTTGCGATCTCGGCGGCGAGGGCGCTGTAACTGCTGGTCTGCCCGAAGGGAATGCGCAGCAGCGCCTGCCACACGGCGAGCTGAAAAGCCGTGCCTTGCGGCGCTAAGCGCAGCTCGAAGCGCTGCCGGCTCCCGGCGAAGTACTCATCCAGTTGCTTGCACACTTCATCCAGTTCACCGGTGGCGCTGCGCCAATCCTCAGCAATACGCCAGGGCTTGCCGTCGATATCCATCAGCAGTTGCTGCAAGCCGCGTTCATCAGCGGCCAGTAGCAGGCGGCCGATAGGGCTGTCGTGGTAGCGGTAGAACATCGGTCAGCCCTCGCGTGAGTGGTGCCATCTGTGCGCGGTGCATAGGCGCGTTTAAGGCGGTTATGCGCTTGAGCCCAGTGTCTGCCGATATTGCCCGGGCGTCAGGCCTTTCCAGCGTTTGAAGGCGTGCAGGAAGTTCGACACTTCGCTGTAGCCGAGGCGTTCGGCAATGTCTTCCTGGCTCAGGCTGGCAATGGCCAGTAGCTCTTCGGCCAAGGCTTGGCGCACTTCCTCCTGCAGTTGGCGAAAGCTGCTGCCCTGGTCTTCCAGGCGACGGCGCAGGGTGCGGCTGCTGATATTCAGCTCACTGGCGATCACTTCCATATCGGCCAGCCGTCCCGGGGTACTCAGCAGACGATCGCGGATCTGCCCGGCCAGGCCACTGCGCACTCGGCGTTTGGCCAGCAGCGCCTGGCACTGCAGCTCGCAGAGCTGGGCGCTGTGCGGATTGGCGCGGGGCAGGGGCAGGTCGAGCAGGTGGCGGGGGAAACTGATGCGGTTGTGCGCGCAGGCGAATTCCGGCAGCAGGCCGAATTGTTCGCTAAATCGCGCCGGGTCGGCCGGTGCTGACTGGCTCAGTTGCACGCTGCTCAGGGGCACCTTAGCGCCGGTCAGCTCGCGTTGAATGACCATCACCGCGACGGCGTCACGTAGCAACAGAAAATCGCGCACGCTGTCTGGCAGGTGGCTGCCATCCAGCTCCAGGTGCGCCTGGCTGGTATCTTCGCGCAAGGTGATGCGGTTAAAGGCAAAGGTCAGGTCCAGATAACGCAGGCCCAGTTCAGCCGCCTGGCGGAAGGTCTGGCTGCTGAGCAGGGCGTAGCCCCAGATACCGTAGGTGGTCAGCTGATAGCGCAAGCCAGCCTGTAGGCCCAGGTCATCCTGGCCGGGCAGGGCGTCGATCAGGTTGCGGATCAGTTGCAGTTCCTGCGCGCCTTCGATTTCGCTGTGCAGCTCGGCCAGTTGCAAGGGGCTGAGGCCGGTATTCAGGAGGCAGCGCTCGACACTCAGGCCGTGGTCGAGGCCCAGCTGGGTCAGCAGTTGTGCGCTGGTGATGCTGCGCTTTGGCAGGGTGTAGGAGACGGCTGACATGCAGTTGTCCGGTGGCTTGTCCGAAAGTCACAATCGATTGGCCGACTATGCCATAACTGATGAGGCGGCAGGCAAGTAGCATTCAGCTACCGCTACTGACAGCGATTGGGGAATAACAATGCATAACAGCACCCAACGTCCGGCCCCCTTGCGCGTGCTGATTATCGGCAGCGGCTTTGGTGGCCTGGGCATGGCCATTCAATTGCAGAAGGCTGGTATTGAGGACTTTCTGCTGCTGGAAAAAGCCGCAGAAGTCGGCGGCACCTGGCGTGACAACAGCTATCCCGGTGCGGCGTGCGATGTGCCGTCGCACCTGTACTCGTTTTCTTTCGAACCGAAAACCGACTGGAGCCGCAAGTTCGCGCCCCAGGCGGAAATTCACGCGTACATGCTGCACTGCGTAACCAAGTATCAGTTGCGCCCGCGCATTCGCTGCAATGCCGAGGTGGCTTCGGCGGCATTTGATGCGGCAGCGGCGCTGTGGCGAGTGACCCTGAGCAATGGCGAAGAACTCTGCGCCGAGGTGCTGATCAGCGCCTGTGGCCAGCTCAATCAGCCGGCCTATCCGGCGCTGCCGGGGGTTGAGCAGTTTACCGGTGAGGCCTTTCACTCAGCGCGCTGGCGGCATGATCTGGACCTGACCGGCAAGCGTGTGGCGGTGATCGGTACCGGTGCCTCGGCGATCCAGTTTGTCCCGCAGATCCAGCCTAAGGTGGCCGAACTCAAGCTGTTCCAACGCTCGCCGGCTTATGTGCTGGCCAAGCCCGATCGCGCCTACAAAACCTGGGAGTTGGCGCTGATGCGTAAGCTACCCTGGCTGCAGCGCATCGATCGTGGCCTCAAGTACCTGCAATATGAGATGCGTGGCCTGGCGTTTATCAGCCTGCCGTGGCTGATGAAGCTGATGCGCTTCACCTTTGACCGGCATTTAAACCAGCAGATCAGTGACCCGCAGTTGCGTGCGCAGTTGCAGCCGGATTACCCCATGGGCTGTAAGCGCATCCTGATTAGCAATGATTACTTCCCGGCCCTGGCAAAGCCCAATGTGACGGTGATCAGCGAGGCGATTAGCCGCGTGACTGAGACCGCTATTGTCACCGCCGATGGCCGCGAACACCCCTGCGATGTACTGATCTACGGCACCGGCTTTGCCGCCACGGATTTTCTCGCGCCGATGCAGATTACCGGGCTTGCTGGGCTGGAGCTGAACCAGGCCTGGCAGGCCGGCGCAGAGGCTTACAAGGGCATCAGCGTCAGCGGTTTCCCCAATCTGTTTATCCTTTACGGGCCCAACACCAATCTGGGGCATAACTCGATCATCTACATGCTGGAAAGCCAGTTCCGTTACGTGCTTGGTTGCATTGATGTGCTGCGCCAGCAGGATGTGCGTTATCTCAACGTCAAGGCAGCGGTACAGCAGCACTACAACCAGCAAATCCAGGCCAGCTCGCATCGCACGATATGGGAACAGGGCTGCTCAAGCTGGTACAAAACTGCCTCCGGCAAAAGCACCAACAACTGGCCGGGCTACACCTTTACCTACCGCCAGCAGACCCGCGCCCCGGAGATAAACGACTATGACCTCACCCGCTGAATTCACCGCGCCAGCGGCCGATCAGGCGCTTTTGCGCAGTGTGCTGCGTACCAGCCTACGCGTGCTGTTCTGGGGTTTGGTGCGGCCACCCATGCCAATTGCCGGGCAGCGTGCGGTGCTGCGTGTGCTCACTGCGTTCAGCCCGACGCCGCGCGGTATCACCCGCAGCCCTGGCACCCTAGGCGGGCGAGCCTGCGAATGGCATAAACCGCAAAGCGGGCAATGGCACAAACTGCAAAAGGCCCGTGGCACGGTGCTGCTCTACCTGCATGGTGGGGCGTATCTGATTGGCGGGCCGAACACCCATCGGGCGATTTGTTCCAACCTGGCCAGGCTCGGGCAGATGGACGTGTGCGCGCTGGATTACCGCCTGGCACCCGAGCATCCGTATCCGGCCGCCCGCGATGATGCCCTGGCGGCGTTTCAGGCGCTGATTGAGTTAGGTTACGCACCCGCGCAAATTGTTATCGGCGGCGACTCGGCCGGTGGCAACCTGAGCCTGATCACCAGCCTGCGCCTGCGCGACATGGGTTTGCCGCAACCGGCTGCAATGCTGTGTTTCTCCCCGGTCACGGACTTTACCGGCACCCAGTTACATGAGCCGCCGGCGGGTGATCCGTTGATCCACCCCAAGTGGATCGAGCAAGCGTTGGCGCTTTATTGTCCGGCCGATGTGGCGCATGACGATCCAGGCCTGTCGCCGCAGTTTGCCGATCTACATGGCCTGCCACCGGTGCTGATCCAGGTGGGTGAAGACGAAATTCTGCGCAACGACAGCCTGCGCTTTGCCGACAAGGCCAAGGCTGCAGGGGTGGATGTGTGCCTGCAGCGCTATCCAGGGCTGTGGCATGTGTTTCAGGCCCACGCTGGCATGCTCAAGGCGGCTGACTTTGCCTTGGCCGAAGTGGTGAGATTTTTGCGAGCGCGAGGTTGCTGATGCACAACATTCTGATTACAGGGGCGGCGTCGGGCATCGGTGCCGCCACCGCGCGCTTGTTTCACCAGCAGGGCTGGCAAGTGGGCCTGCTCGACATCAACCCTCAGGCGCTGGCCGCGCTTGCCGCCGAGTTGGGTGACGTTTGGCATGCGCAACTGGATGTGACGGATGCCGCAGCGGTCAAGGTCGCCTTGGCGGACTTTTGCGCGTTGCACGCAGGGCAACTGCGCCTGCTGTTTAACAGCGCTGGGGTTTTGCAGTGTGGCCATTTCGAGGAAATTGAACTGGCCGAGCATGCGCGCATCTTGCAGATCAATGTGCAGGGCACGCTGAACATGACGCATGCGGCGTTCCCTTACCTGCAAGCCACACCGCAGGCCCAGGTAATCAACATGGGTTCTGCTTCCGGGCTGTATGGCGTGCCGCACCTGGCCAGTTATTCGGCGTCCAAGTTCGCCATTCGCGGCCTGACCGAGGCGCTGGAGCTGGAGTGGGCCAAGTACGACATTCGCGTTGGCGACCTGATGCCGCCCTTTGTCAGCACGCCGATGCTCAATAATCAGCGCTTCCAGGCACCGGTGCTGCGCCGCCTGGGCGTTAAGCTTGAGGCGCACGCTGTGGCGCAGGCGGCCTGGGCGCAGGCGCAGAGCAATAACGTACACCGGCCGATCAGCCTGCAGTTCAAGCTGCTCTACCGTACCGGCCAGCTAACGCCGGCCTGGCTGACGCGGCGCATCATGGCTTGGCTAAGCCGGGAGTGAACAGGTCGGCGTATTTTTAGCTGGGCAAACGCCGCACGATAGGGCTAGTCTGCACTTAACGCTTCTGACTTGTTCACCCTGAACAAGCCTGCGTTGACCAGCCCTGGTTTCAGGTCTGGCTTATGACCTATCAAGCAGCGTGATCGCTTGATTCTCGGGCGGCACTGCCACTGGTGCCGCGACATCGCTGAAGCTCAAGCGGTAGCAATGGGAAAGCGTTTAACAGGTTCTCGCACTGCAGTATCGACACCTTGTTGGTTCTTTAGCGTCCTGTAAATTTATCCATCGCCTGAGGAGTTCACTTCATGAGCACAGCCTTGCATGACGATGTTAGCAATGGGGTTCTACGGCGGATGAAGGAAGGTGGCTTTGACTTTGCCAGCTTCCATCCCATCGAGTTCTATGCCCTTTTTCCGGATGAGGCGCGAGCCCGCCAGGCCACCCGTAAATTTCGCGGTGAGTCGTTACACGCCTTGGTGACCGAGCGCGATGACGGCGTTTGGCACCTGCAAGTCAGTAAAGTGATGTTTGCCACCTGCTACGGGATTGATGACTTTGAACATGACCTTGGGTCAGTCGTGATCCCCCTTGGCGGTAAGCTGGATGGCTGGGGCGTAACCCAGGAGGTCAGACAGCTCTGAGCGCCATACACCGGCCATACACCGGCCAGCCATAGGCTGGCCGGTGTCATTGTGCGCCAGGCATGGCGCGTTGCGCGCAAGCGCAACCAGCTTGGCTGTGGTGGCCTCGCTGGTGACTTGGAGGTGAAAGTCCTCTACACACCCGGCAAGGGGAAGTGTTAGCCAGA
>Ga0180008_1000800_pt1 | contig 22974 bp, 24 predicted proteins | sample MM_PW_MetaG_FD_121121 | JGI IMG/M metagenome (GOLD analysis project Ga0180008, IMG submission 121121) | Groundwater microbial communities from the Aspo Hard Rock Laboratory (HRL) deep subsurface site, Sweden - MM_PW_MetaG | ecosystem: Environmental > Aquatic > Deep subsurface > Groundwater...
ATCGTGTCACTCATAAGAGCATTCTGGAGGTGGTCGGGCAGGCCGAGCATGTCCAGCGGTCGAATCTGAACCGACGATTTGCTGAGCACAAACACCGGCTTGCTGTTGAGGTCCACCAACTGTGTGACTCGAAGAACAACACCATCTTCGAGCAGCGCAAACTCCGGATCCTGGGTAGCGGCGTACTTCTCAGCGCAAAGCTGACGGAGTCGTTCCAGATCAGCCCGCCATTCGGCGGGCGCCTCAACTCTTCGCGCTTGCCCCGGCAGACCTTTGGCGTCTGCGAATCCGTCTCCTAGATAAAGGTCGACGAATTCAGCCTCTGAAATCACGCTCACACAGGACTCCTTTAGTACGAAGTCCAGGCGATGGTATTGGCATCCGAAGAGCAGCTCGTTGCCGCGGCCACTGCAGTGATTTCGCCGGCAATGGCAGTACCACCGTTGATAGCTGTCGTCGTCTGTTTGTCCTTGGCCATGTTGGAGGCAAGGGTAATGCAGGCATTTTTGGGCAGGTTGGATTCGGTGATGGTGAAGGTCATGCCGTTGCTGACAATGGTGACTGCGCCGTTCCAGCGGTTGGACAGCGAAGTGCCATTGATGCTCATGCCCCCGGTGCCTTCGAGGTTAATCAGGGAGGGAGCAAGGTTGGTACCCGCAGTGGCGTACCCCGTGGTACTTTTCAGCCGTTTTGTGTTGGTCAGCAAGGTGCCGAGGTTGCTCTGTTCAATGGTCACGTCCGAGCTTCCGAACGTCCTGTAACCCATGAACACAATGAATCCGAGCGCGACGGCGATCAGCATCAGCCAGAACATCCCGTCCAAAGAGAGAAATCCCCGTTGGGAGTGGTGAGTAGGTGTAGACATTTTTTGCCCCTCATTTTCTATGTTGGTTAGAGTTAAAGCGTTTCAGTCACGGTGCCCGCCAGCTGGAAGATGCCAATCACCACCAGAATCATCATGACCCCCATGGCCATGGAGGAAACCCCGATGAGGGACTTGGCAATGGCCTCGACCCGCTGAAGGGTTTGCTCCAGCCAGCGGTTGGAGAATCGCTCCATGGACTCGGCAAAACCTTTTCGTGTGGCGAGTACTTCGAGAAAGTGCATGGCCATTGGGTCAGGAAACTCATGACCGGCCAGTTTCAGTGCGGTGCCGAAGTTCTTGCCGGCGCTGACGCCGTAATGGATTGCGCTCAGCCGTTCCGTCAGCCACGGCGAGGCATTGCGCTGCAGAGTTTTGAGCGCATCGAGTTGGTTGATTCCGGAGCGAAGCATTACGGCCATGTTGAGCAGGAAGATTGAGCCGTGCAGCGCTTTGTAAACCGACCACGGCGGAAACTTTTCTGCCCGCACCCGCAAGATTTGCAAGAGCTTGGTCAACTGCAGTTTCCATGTTGGGCTGGCTGCTGTGATCTGAAGCCCACAAAACACGGGCAGGGTCGCAATCGAAATCAGGATGAAGGCGACCACACCGATCAGTGTCACCAATCCGTAATGGGTCACGAAGTTTGATAGGGCATAGAGAAACGCTGGCACACCTGTCCAGGCTTCTGGATTGGAGCGTCGTGTCATCGAGGGCACCATCCAAACGGCGATGACATACAACAATGCCGCCATCACGCTCCACACCACTGAAGGAAACACTGTGGCAGAGGCCACGAGTTTGCTGATCCGCTGACGGACCTCGATGATCCGTACGCAATCTCGAAAGGCCTGGACCAGGTTGCCGGTATCCTCCCCGGATGCGATCAACGAGTTCTCGTCATATGGCACCCAACCATCACAGGAAATGGTTAACGACTTCCCTCCTTTCACCTTTTGCGCGATGTCTCGGCAGGCCAGGGAGACAGGGTGCAGTTTCAAACCGTTATCGCTGAAGGCTTTGGCCACTGTGAGTAAGGCTTCCTCTAACGGCACGCCGTCTTCGAGGATGCCCATGAGGCTTTCATAAAACTGGATTCGTTCGTTCTTGCCAAATTGCTTGGCGTATAAGACTTCAGCCCAACGGTTCAGTGTTGTCCTGATGTCACTGAGCATGATTGAGCTCCAGGATTTGCCGGTCGAAGTCCAGCGGGCCAACCATCATTTCAGCGTGACGCGGGTCGACTAAGCCTTGTTTCAGCTTGATGATCGTATGAGCGGTCTTGGTGATACCGCCCATTTCCTTCACCCAGTGTCGACGTGCGGCGCTGGCACCTTGCTCATTGAAAACACGCATGAAGTTGAGGTCGGTGAGCAGGGTTTCCGCAACGGCAGTACGGCCGATGACGCCTAAGCCTTTGCAGTGTGGGCACCCTGGACCTTTGAGGTAGGTAAGATCGATCGCGTGCAGATCGCGTAAGCGCTGCACCAATGCACCGTTGAGCTGGTTCAGGTGTGGAGCGGCTGGAACGCGGCAGTGAGGACATAGCTCAGGCAGCAGTGATTGATTCACGACGCTGGTCATTAGAGCTGGGTCCGTGACCAGGTAGCGATCCACACCCATGTCGATCAGCCGTTGAAGCCCGGCGATGGCATTGTTGGTGTGCAGTGTCGAAAGCACCAGGTGCCCGGTCATGCCGCCCCGGAAAGCTGCCTGGGCAGAGGCAAGATCCCGGATTTCCCCGTACATGAGAATGTCCGGGTCGAGACGAAGGGTGTTGGTGATCCCATCATTCCAGGTTTCGCCTGCACCTAACGGCGACTGGTTGGCCAGGATTGGATATTCAGGCGGGTCTTCCATCGTCAGGATGTGTTTTGTGCCACCACATTCTTCATACAGCAGGTTCAGGTTGACTTGTTGGGACTTGGATTTCCCGGATCCGGTTGGGCCAGTAATCAGGTTCACACCGTATGGCAAACTACGAATGCGACTGAATGCCTCGATTTGCTGAGGAAGAAAACCGAGGTCCTCAAGTGTCATTTTATTTTTGTCGTCATACAGCAGACGCAAAACCATCAAAGGACCGTCAACCAGAGGCCGGGTGGCGACCCGGGCACCGAACAGGCCGAGCTGTTCGACATAGGCTCGTTTCACCCTGGCGTCCTGGCTCACCTGCGGTTGGTAATGGTCTTTGGCGACATCGCACATGCTGTTGTAGAGGGAGGAGCAGAGCTCCGTGCCCACCTGGGTTTGATGCTGCTCGGCCTCCCACAAAAGCCCGTGGATACGAAAGAAGATTCGAGTGATGTCGTGGCCTACGACAAAATGCACGTCGCTTGCATTGCGCCGGTGGGCCTCTCCCAGCAGTTGTACTACCTGGGCTTGGCGTTTTGTATCGGTAGACAGGGTTTTACCATTTACATCCTCATTCGCTTGGTAGAGCGCCTTGATTGTGCTCATCGAGCAAACCTTGACCTCGTAGCGATGGTTTTCATGCTCCAGTTGATCTTCAAATGCCATGACGTAGGCATCCGTTTGGTGCTGGGCGGACACGTACAGAACTCCATCGCTGGTCAATGCACACAGTTGACGCAGTTCTGGTTTCAGCTCAAACGGTCCACCAGTGGCCGTTAACAGTGTCTGGTGCGCAATCAACAAAGCAGCAGACTCTTCAGCACTAGGAGCCGTTACATCGGAGTTTTCAGTCGGGACCGTCATGGTATTGCCTCTTCAATGTTGACCTGGGACCAACCCAGGCAGCATGGGGGCTGACGCGGTGCTGCTGGGGACGGAGTCATTGGTGTTGCTTAAGTTGGCCGGTGGAGTATTGGAAAAACCGAGGGGGTAGCGTTTTCCACCACGCTCAAGGGTCACGTTGTCGACAGTGAGGAGAGCCATTCGGTATCCCCCAGGTAATTCCCGAGAGGACGCGTCCGCATCAACTTCAAAGCCACCGCTGTAGAGCAGGGTGGCTCGCAGGCGTTTGCTGGACCCGAAGATAGCTTTGACGACAGGTAATTCTTGCGCAGTGCCGGCGTTTCGAGCTGGAGCTGATGCCGTTGGTGGGAAGATACCTGGGGGCAAAAAAGCCGGAGTCGATTGCGCCGTCAGTTGAGCTGGCTCACCATTGATGGATCTTTCAGCCGCTGCTCTTTCAGCCTGGGCTTTGAATAGAATTGTCTGGCTTTGAACGATGGCCAGCTCCCCGACGTTGATACCCGAGAGACTGCCCTCTGCCGTCCAGCCAAGCGACGGAGCGATAGCAATGGCCGAGCAGAGAAAGCGCGCAGTTTTATTTCGCATAGAGGTCACCTGTCACTGTCCAAAGAAGATGGCCAGTCTCATATTTGGTCTTGATTTCGCGCAGCCGTAAGCCTTGAGCGGGCGCACCCGTGAGAGCGTCCAGAGGTGTAATTCCAGTGGCGTAGCGCAACTCAAACTGCTTCCATTGAGGGGGTGGCGGTGGAGGTGGTGCAGGCTGGCCAGGGACAGCCGGTTGCACTGGAACTTCGACCGGGACTTCTTTAAGCGTGGGTTGCTGCGAGAAGTTGTGTAGCCAGGACGACAAGTTCGCCAACATGTCGTCAGCCGCCTTGAGAGGCTCGTCACCGGCAGCAGGTAGCGATATGTCGAATTTTAGGAGCGCCAAAGATTTGCTTTCGTCAAAGACTGGCCCGCCTGGGAAATGTCCCAGGGTGGCTTTGATGAGGTTGTCGGCTGTGCTGTTGCCGGATCGCCTGTACGAAGAGACCACTTGGGTACCGTCGCAAAGCGCGTCTGAGAACTCCCACCCCGCAATGGAAAGCGGAAGTTGGTAAATGACGCGGCTGCATTGCTCAAGAAAGTCATCGACAGAAGGGCGTTTGGCCCAGGGATGTTCAAGCGCTTGGGGAGGTTGTTCTACACCCGATTCTTTTTGCAGCCTGGCCAACTCTTCAAGGCGTCGTTGCTCAGCCTGGAAAGCAGCCTCCTTCGCGATTTGTGCTTGATGATTCTCCCATTGTGCCCAGCCAAGGACACCGACTGTGATCAGCCCTGCAAGAATCGAGAGCTGCACCAGTTCGGTTTTGGAGAGTCCAAATACGAGAGGGCGGAGTCGATACTCACGTTTCAAATTTGAGGGTTGAAGCAGCTCCTCGACGTCTAGGGGGTGTCCGCCCATTTCGAACTCTGAGGGCAGGTACTCGTGGGTGAAGCTGATGCCACGACTGCGCTGCTGCGCGACTCGGCGCCGAACCTCGGCACCTGTACCAATCATGTCGCACCCAGAGATCACCCCACCTTGATAAACAGCGACTAAGGCATATTGGTCGAGGTCGCTGTCAGTCCTCCAAGCGGCAATCCACGAGTCACCCAACTGGCCTGCGAGGGTCGCTGCAAGCGAATACATGCCCTTGGTGACATCGTCGCTGCGAGCCACGAACCCTGCTTGAATGATGGCGGGCGTTCTTCGAATGGCAACAATGTCTAAATGGTGTTCACGGCCGTACTGTCGTGCTTCCTTCATATGGCCAGTGACACTGCCTAGGGGATGCCAGCGCAGACCAGTGACGAATGATTTGCCACGATACAGCAGTACCTGTACCCGAGCAGAGCGTGTGCTTTTGACGGTTTCCACGACCATGGCTTACCCCTTAAAACCTGCACAATGCAGCGCTGGGCTAGGGCAAGAGCCCCATGGATCGTTGGCAGCTGGTGTATTCAGGGAGCTAGGGCTTCCCGTATCGCTATCGACGACTGGTGTAATCAACACGACCAACACACTGTGGTCTGTGCTGCGGATGCGGCTCCCACCCAAACCGAAGAACCCCGGATCACCTACACCGGACTTGGTCGCGTTTTCGCTATTCTCCTCAAAGCCTGTCAGTACCAGCGTTTGACCGCTGCGAAGTTTGACTTTGGGAGACAGGTTCTTGGTGTCGTAGTCGGCGGTTTGTACGCTGGAGCCGTTGCTGGTGAAGGGGGTGAAGGTGGGTTTACTGCTCATGCTCAGGGTGATCATCAGCAGCAGGTTGTCCTGGTCGATAATCCGAGGAAGCAACATCATGTTGAAGCCGCTGGTGATTGTCGCTGGAGTCAGTGATGTGGACGATCCGACAGAGGCCGTTGTGGTTGTCGAGCTCGACGCAATATAGCTTTGCACGTTGCCGATCTGGATAGGTGCCGGCTGCAGATTCAGCGTTGTCACCGACGGCGAACGGACATTTGAAATTCGGCCCTGCTCCGACAGCGCCTTTATGATCAAGTTAGATCCCGCCCAGGGCGACTTGGAGGTGTCCAAGATGCTCAGAGAGCCCGAGACCGCATTTGCGCCAATCCCAGTGCTGGCATTTTTGAGGGAAAAGCCCCATTTGTTGCTCAGATTGGTATAGACCGCTGTCCAATCCAGGCCAGTCTGATCCTTGTCGCTGAGGGTCACCTCGAAGACTTTGACATTGAACAGCACTTGGCGCGTGATGCTGCGGTTGATGGAGTTCAAGTATTTCGAAACGTTTGAAAGGATTTCCGGCCGGTCACTGATCGTCAGGGTGCCGGTGGACCGGGAAAGGAACATACGACCAGCAGGTTGCTGACTCAGCATGGCTTCGACGTTTTTCTCAATATCCCCGATCAGTGATGTCTTGATGGTGACGGTAGTGCTCTGGTTACTGCCGGACTCGCCCGAAGCGCCTGTTGATGAGGATCCTCCACCTCCACCGGAGCTGCCACTGCCTGTGGAGGTCAACAGACCCGATTTCACCGTGCTCTCGATGACCTGGTCATCACCAAATGCCCAGACATCGAACGTTTTGGTATCGAAGTAAGTGATTCGCACGCTGCGATCATCGGAGGAATAATTCCACGCCAAACCCAACTGGGCGGTCACTTGATTCAACAAACCTGACAGCTTGCCGCTGTACTTAACAGGAAATGTACTGGGCGTAGACAATCCGGTCATATTCGTAGACCGGACGTTGCTGGGCATGTTGCCGATGACACCGGCGGGCATGAAGCTGGAGAGGTTGTCAGGGGCAGTCAACACCGGTGGAGCTGTTGGGCCTGAGCTGCCTTGGTTAGAGCTGGATAAGACGCTGGGGTCGATGGCATCCGGCGCTACAATGACTGGAACGCCACATTCGCTGGTAATGTAGCGCGCTACCTCCGCGATCCCCACGTTATACGAGGGGCGATAGGTAATGTCGCAATCCATGGTCAGCGGTAAGCCCCGTTTGGCGACCATCGGCTGTTTTGATACCCAAGGCTTGTCGCTGAACACAACGGTGTCTCGAGTGGGCTCTTGCTGCTGATTGCGTAAGAAACGGCTGTATTGAGAGGCTGTGGCGGCGTCGCTTTCGGCACGACTGGCCGACTCGTTGACCCGTTGCACGGCGCAGGCACTAGCCAGGGATACGGTGAGTGATAGGGCTACGCCCCGAATCCAGAGACGTGCAGCCATCATTGTTTCCTCTCTGCAATGTAAATCACACGCTGTATGGGTGATGAACTGCCGTCGACCACAAAAGACCGCGGGGCTCCGTCGTAGAGCGGGAATATCTGTTTGATGGCTTCCTCGAAGCTGCCCTCGAATCGCAGTGGCGCATCAATGGGGTAGTCCAGATCGTCGGCCTTCCAAATCAACTTCCAATTGGCGGTAGCTGCCCACGCTTCTACGGTTTGACGAAGGGTTGAGCCAGTGGTCGCCGACCATGTCTGGGCCAACGGCTTCGGCGCGGTTTGCACTGTAGAGGCTGGTTTAGTCGCGGCAGCATTGTTAGATGCGGAAGTGGACGACCCTACCGATGCGGGTACCGAAACGGGCCGCACGGCCGGGCGAGCGATAGAGCCATCCTTGGCGGGTGCTGCTGGGGTAGATACAGGTTTGGGAGGTGGAACGTTTCCCAAGTTCGCTACGACGGTAGAGGTGCCTGTGATTGGTGCCGCTGATGGCACGGCTGCGACAACTACGGTGTTATTCGAAGTGTTGGCCACAGCAGAGGCTGGTGTAGAGAGCGTGTTGGTAAGCGCAACTTGAGTTTTTGCAAGTTGTGGGGAATCAGGGAGCTGATAGCCAGGGCGTAAGACATAACACACCTGGCGGTTCACCTCATCGACCTTCACCTGCCACGCCGGTCCGGCGAGCACCTGCAGTGTGTTACGTAGGGTCATTGGCCCCAGCTTGTACTGAGCTGCCGGCAGTGGCCGTGTGTACAGGATATTGACGTGGCCAGTTTCAGGCGAGCACAGCGTGTAACCGGACCGGTCAACAACGTACTGCATGGCATCACGCACGTTGGGGTGCATGTTGGCAGGGATGCTGATGTCAATGATCTGAGCCATCAGGTCACGCTGGCCGGAATCAGGCAGGGTGCTGACCAGGGTGTAGCGGCCATAGCGCACGACTGGCTCTTTTTCAGCAACGGCGCCACTGGGGTAGAGGTCCGGTGCGAGCATGTCAGGATTACGGCTGCTGTCGTACGCAAGCTTAGGCGTCTGCGCCGTATTGGTCGTGCAGCTGGCGACAAGCGCGAGCAGGGAGAGTGTGGTGAAGTGCCTGATCATGTGCCCAGAGGCCCCCTTTGGTGATGGAGGCACAGTGACAGCCAGTCTTTGGCGGTGCAGCAGGAAATACAAAACTGCGTCTTGTAGGATTTATATAGACTCTGCCCCTATGGTAAGGCTAGGTAAAAAGAGGTCGAGTCACAGGCCAGGCTTGAGGCCGGTATTCAACACCGGCAAGCCGGGGCCGAATCAATGATTCAATTCAGGAGAGGGGCAAGTAGCCTGCGGGCAGACATATGTTTGATCTTGATTGATTAGGCTCAAGGTGATGTCGGTCAGGAGCGTTTCCTGGTGAAAAGTTTCTTGGTCCACGAGACGCTGACTGGAGACTCATTCATTTTTAGATGCAAGCTGAGGTACTTGTCTTCGGCATCTGCGTGACTAAGTTTTAGAACACTGCCATCTTCGAGGTCTTTCCACACCAGGTACGTTTGGTACTGGTCCATTTTCCAGCCCGCAGTATCTTCACGTCCCGCCTGGCTTATTTGGGGATAGAGGTCAACTCTCAGGCCCATTGTCTGCACGATATGCTTGAGCCGTTGGTAGCACTGAAAAAACGCTGTGTGAACGTGGTAATGATTCAAGAGGATAGGCGTCATCCCATGTCAACAGCTTATCCTGGGACCAGGCAGGTGGTTGATCAAACTGCTTACGCACGAATTCAAAGTTTAGGTTTCCGAGCTGTTCTTCTGATGGGGGCGTCGATGGGGTAGACATAGTTCGTGCCTCGATATCTTTACGACGTTCTTATGGAACTACACGCCAAGTGGAGATGGCTCGCTCAAGATTGCAATAACAAAACGTCTCTGAGCGGTGAATCCAGAACAGCCGTTATTTCTTCGTAACTGAAGGGATATTGATCCAACTCGTCCATGACGGACTCTACGAAAAAGGCAGGCACGACGAGCTGCTGTTTCAGGTCGCGTGAGGCCATTGAAGTGACCATCTCACAGAGCCTTTCCCGTTCGGCAATTCGCGCCTTGATAGCTTTGCTGAGTTCAGGTGCGACTGTTTGGGCCAGCTCGCAAAGCAACTCGATGTTCAGAAGTGCGTGCAGAATGAGGTTTTTCCTGTAGTCGAGCGTAGGGGCTGGCTGGAGAAACTTCATATTGGCCACCTGAAAAATAGCGCCGGCGTTGGCAATGGCCATGCTGGCAGCTTTACGATACCTATTCAGCCGGAATTGAAGAGCGCGAGTGGTTGGGATTTTCCTATCGAGGGCAGTTCACAACCCGGCTAATAACTCAGATCTAGCGTTGGCCGCTGCATCTGGTTCGATGAGGTCACTTGCCAACTGGCGTTTATCCAGCAGCATTTGCCAAAGCATCTGGTCGATGCTGTTTTCCACCAGTGGAATTTTCACTACGACCATCCGTAGTTGCCCGTTTCGGTAGGCCCTGTCCTCTGCCTGGTCCTGCAGTCCAGGTGTCCAAGGCAATCCTAGGAACATGACGTAATTGGCTGCAGTCAGGTTGTTGCCGGTACCGGCAGCAGAGGTCGTGGCAGCGAAGACGCGGGTGTCTGGATCGCTTTGGAAGCGGTCGATCGCTTTCTGCCGCTTGCCGACAGAGTCACTGCCGACCACCGTCACACATCCATAGCCGGCCTGTTCGCAATGCTTGCGTAAAGTCGAGACGGTGTCTTTGAACTCGCAGAACAGTATCACCTTGTCCTCCACATCCAGTTCGCACAGCAGCTCCATGACGACGCGAATTTTTACCTGCTCCAGCAACTGGCGCAGCGACCCTAGCCTGGCGAGGCTTGGCCTGTCTTCGAGGCGGATCCGATCGTATTCACGGCGCTCTTCGGCAGACAGCTCCACTGGCAGCGTTTGCCGCTGCTTGCCCTTGAGTCCCGGTAGCACGTCCTTGCGTCGACGTAGCATCCAATCACCAATGGCATCACGCAGGTTCTTGCGAAAGTCCTGGCTGCCGGCGAATTGTTCGCAGAACGCCTTGAGTGGGAGCTGGCCCACTGGGTGACCCGACAGGCGTAACAACGTATGCAGCTCAGACTCTCGATTGAGTACCGGTGTGCCAGTCAGTAGGTATCGATTAGGCACCTTGGCGGCAATGTCGAAGCCATGACGTGTCCACGCGGCGGTAGGCTCTTTCAGGCGGTGGGCTTCATCAATGATCATCACTTCAAAGTGGCCCGCTTGCAGAACAAAATCGCCCAAGCGCTCGTAGTTGGTGATGATCCATTGCGCAGCAGGATCAAAGACCTGCCGCCCTATTCTGGCGTCGGGATACACCATTTGGATTTCGCGCTGCCAGTTAATGATCAGCGTCGACAAGGTGATGACCAAGATTGGTCTATCGGCCGCTCGGACAGCGGCGGCAATGATCGCTTGGCGTGTTTTGCCAAGGCCCATATCATCGGCAAGTAAAGCACTGGTCCGTTGCAGCAGATGCCGGATGCCTGCTGGTTGGTGGTCCAGTAATGAATGACCCGCCAAGGCCTGGTCGATCTGTTCAGCGGTGAACTCGGTCCGCTCGATTGATGGCACAGCGGCCAGGTATACGTCAGTTGAAACCTCTTCGTTACCAGGCAGCGCAACACGCTCTTGGGGCGGACCTCCTAGGCTGATGCGGGTGATTTCATCAGCAGGAACAATGGATCCGTCGGTCAGCAGCTCCTGTACGGTGTCCAGGATCACGAACTGATCCTCTGACACTCCAAGCTCCATAATCAGGTTGCTTCGCACCAGTTCTGCGCCGGCATCGATGCGCCAGGACTTGGATTGTCCGAGAAAAACACCATGCATACGGCGAGAAACCGCGACTGCTCCAGGATGGTAATCGCCTGAAAGCAGGATGCCGCCCTGCGCGAGTGGAGCAATGCGAAAGACCAGTCCCCAGGTGAATGCTCGTCGATCCGGGGCCTGTTGCGCTGCTGCAAGTTTTGCAGAGAACGTCTGCCAGCTTTCGTTGAAGCGGCTCTCAGTCAACTCCATCAGGCGGTGAAAGAGCAGATCCAAGTCATCCAGCAACTTGCCTTTGGGCAAACGCCAGTGGCGATGTTGAGGATGCTCTGCACGGCGAATGTAAAAACCATCGCGCTCAAGAAAAAGACGATTGGCCCCCTCAACGTACTGCAACAAAATGCCAAAGTCATAGCCATCGAAAATGACCTTCTCAACCAGGTCTTGCCGAAGATTCATCAGACGCGGTCGGCTCATATTTTGCTCAGGCGTTGGTTGATCCATTCCGCGCACGCTTGAGCATGCAGTTTTTTTCGGTTTCGATTTGTATAGCGAGACATGAATAAGGTTTGGTCGGGCCATTCCAGGTTGACGGCGAGCTCACCCGATTTGATCTTTGCCCAAAACCATTGATAGGCCCGGTTAACCCTGGAGCCCGACTTAGGTGTGCGATTGCCGAGCCCTCTCAGTTGTATGGTCACCAGGTTTTTGGGAGTCAATTTCTCTAGCGCTTCTCCCCTGGCACTCTCATTCATTTGGATTTCAGCAGAGGCCAACGATTGCCCGTTTTCGCGAACTGAAACAAGACGGCAGTTGCCCCGATAAGCGCTGTAGTCGTAACCATCAATGCAATGGCCCAGAGCTCGATGTTCCGCATCAAGATCGGCGGGGCACCTTAGCTCGACAATTTGTAGCCCATTCGGGCTTACGAGGGGTGTGTCGTTTAAATTAAGCAGTGGCCTCCAGGGAGTTAAAGAGTCTGTTTTTGTTTGGGGGTCTGCTGCATCCACAGCTTCACGTATTCCTATCATTGCGAGGTGAAAGCCATCCACCAAGCTGGCTATCTGGTGATAAGTAGCAGTACCAATAAAGCTTTTGAGTTTTTGCAGTGCTTCACAGGCATCGGGTCCGTAGCTCTGATCTATGTTGTTGAAGAGCTCGTTCAGGTCTCGCAAATCGTCGGCGATTTTGGACCAGCTGGGATCCGACCAATCAGTTGGACATCCCGACAGCAGTCTGTTCCAGTCCTGCGTTTGTTCGCGAAGTTGATACGGGATTTTATCCAGCAGGTCGAAGAACGTGATCCAGTGCGCTTTTTTAAGCGGACGTCGATTGCCCAGTGAGGCTCCCAGCAGCAGTCGATGCCAGGGGCCTTCAGGCCCCTCACGGTTGATACGCGTCAATGAGCTGCCAGTATCGAATACCCGCTGTTGGCCTAAGTAACGCACTGCCGCGCGCGGCGCCTGTAGCAGCCACGCCAACGTGTCGGTAAGCGGAAGGCCTGCGTCTGCAATACGACCGATCAGGCACTCTTGCGCGATGATCAAAGAGCCATCGTCGCTCCAGTTGGGGCGGCATTCTTGAAGGTCGTCCCACGGACAGTTCATGTATACCTGCTCCTGCCCATCCCACGGCCACGGCCATTGAGCTACCAATACCAGAAGTGGAATCAGTACCGGTTGGGCTTTCAGGGCCTGGAGACGGCGTTCACGGTCGCCTTGAGCCAGCCAGTTATAGAGCTTGGGGGAGGGGCATTGCACTGAACGAACGGCAAACAGTAGTTCCTGATCCAGGCACTGGCAAAACTGCTTCAGCGTGCTGCCAATCTGCTTCAGGTAAAACCGGCTTCGCGGATTGAAGTACCGATTGTTGCTCACCATCGAATCGTAGCCTCTGCGATTAAAGCACCCGAGATCTTCAATCGATAGGGCTTTAGCCCTCTCCCCAGCCGACTTGCAGAAAGAGGTCAGTAGGACGTCTGCATACCAGCGCTTTTCAAACCTGAGCAGTAGCTGCTGGGCCACCAGCGCAGTGGGTTTTTTCTTGTGCACGCGGTCCTTGCTGACGATTTTGCAGGCCATAACCTGGTGACCATCGAAGTACTGGAGGTGATCGCCGACTCTGGCCAAAACTGGCCGTTTTTGATCACTTGTTGAAGGCAGGGTGACGCACCAGCACCGCGTGTGGACGGTTGAACTCAGATAGGTTTCGATGAATGAGGTCAGTTGTGAGGGGGGTACGCTGAAATGCAAAGCCCAGGTCTGGGCGACTTCAATTTGCCTGTCAGAGAACTTCTCCAGCTTCGGCGCAAAGATGCGCAGTTCCAACACCGATTGTCTATTCAGTACGCTCACCCATGACCTCCTCCGCGATTCGCAGAGGAATGTCAGGTATAGGCGGGGCGGGCTTCCAGGGTTAATGCGTAACGGTGTAGACGCTGATTTATATGGGCAATGGCAGAGGTTAAACCCCTCTGGGTTTAGTCAGGTCTGGTTTGCCATTCAAGTTTGGAAAACTCACCTTGCAGCCATTCGATTTGAAGCCTGTGCACCCCCAAAAGTCATATCCACCGTCCCCTTTCTTCTGCCGCCTTGCGAGGGGCTGATTGCATTTGGGACAGTTGAAAGCGCCACCTGCTGTGGCTGTGCGTGGAGCGGAAGTCATGGGCACACTTGGCATTCCACGTTGCTGAGACAGTTCCTCTTCCAGGCGCCTATGCAGACGTTCAACGACAGCTCCATAGGTGTCTTGGCCCTGGGCGATTTTGTCCAGGTCGCGTTCTAGCTCCCGTGTAAAATCCAGCTCCACGAAACTGAAGAACCCTTCGAGCTTGGCGATCGTTTCCTCTCCCAACGACGCCGGTACCAGCTTGCGGCTTTTTTCCTCAATTAAGCCCTTGCTTGTGATGTTCTTCAGGATCGAGGCGAAGGTACTGGGGCGTCCAATACCGCGACGTTCCATTTCCTTGATCAGACTGGCCTTGGTGTAGCGTGATGGCGGCTGGGTTTTCTTCTTCAGCAGTTCGCCGTTGTGGACCGAAAGAATCTGTCTGGGTGAGAGTGCAGGCACTGGGTTGCTTGCCTCGGCATCCTCTTCATCGTCCGTATCGTCACCCTTCAGCAGTTTCATCCATCCCGGGTAGCAGAGCGTTTTACCCGTCGCAGTGAAGCGCAGGGCTCTGCCGCTTGGGCCAAGGGCAATAAGTTTTGCCGTTCGGACGTCGTAGACCGCAGCTTCGAGCTGGCTGGCCAATGCGCGAACCCAAATCAACTTGTAAAGGGCCAGTTCCTCGTCGTTTTCACCCGCGGATCTTTCGGACCAATAGGTCGGTGTGATTGCGGGGTGTCCTTCCTGGGCGCCGTCGGCCGCTTTGAACGCCCGACGATCGTCGACGGCCTTCATTCCAAGAGCGCTGGCCACTGTCCGAATATCGTCCATGGCTTCGTCTGGAACGTTGGGGTTGTCCGTTCGGTGGTAAGTAATGACGCCTTGCTCGTAAAGGCGCTGGGCCACTTGCATGGTTTTGTCCGGATCCCACTTCAACGCGTTGCTGGCTGCTTGTTGCAGTGAGGATGAGATAAACGGTGCGGGAGGATGGCGTTCGGTCTTACGGTCTTCGCAGGCCTCGACAACAACATTGCGAGTGTCGGCAACGAGCTGGGCAAGGTTACTGTCCTGAACGTAGGGAAAGTCCTTGCTGGCAAAGTCCGGGACAGGTTGCCACTCCGCGTACCAGGTGGTGCCCCGATTCATGTCCACAAAGTGCAGGCGCACGCCAAAGTGACTGACGACCTGAAAGTTGCGGATCTCGCGTTCGCGCAGAACTACCAGGAACACGGCGGGCGATTGGACGCGGCCGGCAGATGTGGGTTTGCCCATCAGGCGGCGTAGCTCCTGAGTCACCAGGTAACCCACCAAGCGGTCAAGAACACGGCGGCATTCTTGTGAGGCGACCCTGTTCAGATCGATTTTACGGGGATTGTTCAGGGCTTCATCAACACGTTTGAGGGTGATTTCGTTGAAAGTGATACGTTGATAATCCTTGACCCCTAGTACTTGCTGGATATGCCAGCTGATGCTTTCGCCTTCGCGATCCGGGTCGGTTGCGAGGTAGATTTCACTGGCCTGTTTCGCAGCCGCCTTGATGGTCCGTACGGCCTTGGCGCTCTTATCCAGAATCTCATACACCGGCGTGTAGTTCTTGCGCACGCCGGTGGTGATCATGCTGTCGTCCTGGCCTCTGGCCGGAAGATCGCGGATGTGGCCACCGCTGGCAACAACCTGCCAGTCTTCACCGGGGCGTAGTTTTTTCATCATGGGCTGAAGCTTTTTCAGCTTGCCAGGTGCCTCTATGATCAGCAGTTTCATGAGGAATATCCTCTCCATTAATCCAAAGAGGGACTGTCGCGTCAGCGCGGGGAGGGCTTCAATGGGAAATGATCAATCCACAGAGGAGAGCATTCGAGGCTAGAAATCCAGCGACAGCTGCTGTTCCTGGGCAAAGCCCTTTAGCCACGACGCACGCATGGCGGGATGACGATAAGGGCAGCTACACACCCGTAGCCCTTTCCGGGCGGCCTCAGCACCGGCAGTTTGCACAGCTGCATGGGGATTGTTGAATTGACGCCTGTCCGTGCTTTTGCAGTCAAGGCTGATTTCCTTCATGACCAAAGGTTCCCGATGAATAAATCAGTTACCCAGCAGCATCATGAAGGGCGAGATTTTTCAAAAAATAACAGGGGTCTAGTTTCGGCAACTTAGGGTTGATGATTTTGCGTAAATAAACACCAATAGCTTCACGGTTGGCGCGATTTTCAGCTTTTCGAGGTTGGCACCGGCACGGGAGTATCAAACCATTCAGCTGACCTTAGCCAATTCACGAAGTCCTCAACCGATTGGCTGCTACGCCGTTGCAGGTCGGCTAAATCCTGGTAGAGCACAATATCTGCATGCCCATTGTCCCAGTTAAAAGACTCAAGGTAATTGCTGTCATATCGATTGGGATTGAATAGCTCGCGGATGAAGCATCGGGCAGTCATCGAGCTCATGTCACTGTAATCTGCCGCATAAACATCAGTTTTACGCCACCCCTCCCTGATCCAGGATGCCAGTTGGACGTTGTCGGTGATCCCGTAGTAATCCGGCGCGTTAACGCTACTTTCATCGCAGTACCGCCAGTACAGCCGCCCCAGCGCTGGATGATCTGCAGCAACCAGAAGCCAGCCGTTGGAGTTACGTCCCTCGTCATTGTCTAGCAGCATATTTGCTATCCAGCTAAATTTTAATGTGGGAGGGCATGACGTTGAATCATCCCCTCCACCAAAAGGTCAACGATTGGGGCCGAAAATTAAGACCCCCTCTGGCTTAAAAATTCGCGTCCGGATCCGGGTAGTAGTCGTGGTCATGGCTGTCCTGTTGCGCTGGCTGAGGACGTTGCGTGTTGTTTTGTGCCTGTGACGACGATAAGGAAACTGCGGTGATTCGATGGGGCAGGATCGCGACGCGGGATGCCTGGATTTTCAATGCGGCATTTTCTTCCCCATCTTTTTCCCAGCGGTCCATCACTGCGCGACCAGTGACGATCACACGCATGCCTTTCTGAAACAGCTGCGAGTAATGCTCGGCGTCCTTGTGCCACAGCTCCACGTTGGACCAGAAACCGCCACGGTCTTCATAACCGCCTTTACCGTCCGGAATCGAATTGTCGAAGTAGACGTTAATCCGCATCAGCCGACGCGGATCCTTGTTGCCGTTGGGGAATTCTTTGAATTCCGGTGTAGAGCCGATGTTGCCTTCCCAGCCTTGAACGGGCGTACCCATAAGTGTTCTCCGAGGTTATTGGTGTTGCGTTGGGTTGGTGATCTGCTGCAGTCGAGCGGTATACACGGCCTCTGCCTGGCCCATTTTTTCGGCACACTCGGTGGCCTGCTTGGCGATTGAGTGCATCAAGCTCATCTGCATGTTCAGGGTGATGCGTTGCAGCTCCATGGCGTACAGGTCCTGCAGCATGGATTCCGGTGTTCTGGATGAACCCATCATGTCTGCCCAAACCCCTACGCCCATACGGCGGTCTGTCACCTGCTGCCATCTCAGAAATTGGGTTCCGGCCTGGGTGTTCTGTTCGGTCAGGCGAACTGGCACAAGGGTGAATGGATATCGGCGAGCCTGGCTCAGCACTTCCTGGGCAAGTGCTTTCAGTTCCGATTCTTGAACCCGGCATAGATCGGAAAATTGGGTCAGCTCCCCCTTACCTTTAAAAGGCTTTAAAAGGCCTTTTAGTGAGGCAGCCTGTTGCAGTCGCTGGAAGGCTTCCTGTTGCAGTGGTCGGAAGGCGGTCTGTTGCAGCGACCCATCATTGGAAGGAATCTGGCCCATGTTCCTCAGCCCTCGACGGTGTCATCGAGGTGATCATCCGCCTCGGTGTGCTGTTGGCCGCGAATGATGGGGGGAGCAAAGTTCGAACGACGGGTGCCTTCCAGGATGTCCTGTGGCAGCTCTCCGTAGCGCTCGTACATTTTGCGGGCTGCATCAGCTTTGGCATTGTTGGCGGCGAAGTCATCGCGTGCAGCGCCGGAGTATTTGTAGATCTGGGCCAGACCAAACAGTCTGCGCAGTACGGCTGCGCCTTCATCGATCCAGGCTTCCATATCGTGACGTCCGACCAGGCCAACGTGCTGGGCCAGCAGGATGCGCCTGACAATTTCGTCGTAGTTAGTCAGCAGGTATACGGCCTGGAAACCGAGGGGGTTGGCAATGTACAGCGGGAGGCTGACAGGCTGGATCGAAAGGTTCTCGCTGATGCTGATGGCCGGGGGGAGGGAGGCCATGGCCGTGTCCAAGCGATCTTCGATGGTTTTGAGCGCCTCCTTTGAATCTCGGATTTTTTCTTCTAGCTGGATCATCCACCAATCGGAATACGGATCATCTTGTTGGGCGCCACGAGACATGCGATTGACGACAGTGCAGAACCCAGACAACCCGATGATGCCAACCTTGAGATCGTTTTTTGGGCGTCCCATCCATATACGGGCGGCATGGTGAGTGTGAAGGGTGAGCTTCACATCACTGCGTAGTGAGCCGATGTTGAGCCGGTAATTGTCAGCCATGGTGCAGTGTTTCCTTGGGGAGAGGATAGACGTGCCCATGCTGCAATTGGGTTGTTATAGATGCAGCAATAAATCCATTGTTAGACGGAAGGCGATTTGTTGAGGCGTCTATATATAGAAGGAGGGGAGCAACATCGTTTGGCTGGGTGCCGGCACCGATATCGGATCCTGGCTGGGTGATGCGGGCCGCATCACTTGGTTGGCTGTCGCTGCCGATATTTGATCCTGGTGGGGTGATTCGGGCCGAATCACCCAGTTTGTCGTCGCCGCTGGTATCGGAACTCGGTTGAGTGATTCGGCTCGAATCACTCAGTTTGCCGTCGCTGCCGATATTTGATCCTGGTGGGGTGATTCGGGCCGAATCACCCAGTTTGTCGTCGACGCCGATATCGGATCCTGGCCAAGTGATGCGGCCCGCATAACCTGGCTGACTGACATTTTCGCCAGAAGTCATGGATGTGCACTTCGGTGGGGTTTCAACAGATGCAGCATCTCGCTCAGTGTCTGATTAGCGGTTTGTATCGACTTCGGATTGCGTGGAAGCACCATCGCTTTTGGCGGTTGGTCATTCTTCTCGGGCCTCAAGTCTGCCGGAGGACTTGCAAAGTTCTTGTAGCCCGGGTTTGGGGCTACCTTGTCATCAGGACTCCAGTTGCTGTTGAAGTCGCCCCTAACCGCCATGGCGACAAGCGTCATCAGATACCCCAAGGGGTTTCGGATGCCACCCGAATCACATCGGTGTACCCATTGCTTGATGAGCGCTGGTTTAAGTTCTGCCGGAACCTTCTGCAGTGCCAGGACGGCACTCTGTTTCTGTTCAACGGGGAGCCGATGCAGTGCATCAAGAAAGTCTGCCGCCGTTTCGTTTGGAGTGAGCGGTACATGTACAGAGCTTTTACAAACATCTTTGTGTGTATCTGTATACGTACTATATGAGTTCGGATGCCGAACTGAGTCCGAACTCGGCGATTTACGGCTGAGTTCGGAATCCGAACTCAGCTCATAAGCGATTCGCTTGCCGCCGTTTTCACTGAGTTCGGCATCCGAACTCAGGGGCGAGCCAGGTATGCTCTGCTGAGTTCGGATACCGAACTCAGGTGCTGTCAGCGCTTTTGGAGCAGTAGCTTTGACCCATGACTGACTATTCAGGCGAGCCTCGATAATGTCTACGCGGCTTGGTAGGCGCTGGCCAACCTCCGGATCTGCTGCGAACTCCTTCCAGGCGATTTCAGCGACTTCCCGGATCACCTTGGTTGGGTGATCCATGGATTGAGCGAGTAGCTGTAAATAATCCTTGTCAAACTCCAGCGCCTCGCCAGGTGTGACGGGTTCGTCGTGAAGCAGGTAGACGTTGCCTTGCACTTGACCACTGAGGTCATTACGTACCCGACGGCCGAGGCTAAGCCATCGTGTCAGGCGAAGGGTGACCAAGGCTTTTGAAATGGTTTCACGTGACGCCAGTCTGCCGGGTTGCATACCCAGGTATGGCCGTAGTTGCTCATAGGTGGGGAACGCCGTCAGGCCGTCGTCGTTGATCAGTAGGCGAAATACCTGCCAAGTGTTTCGTTCAAGCGGAGACAGCCGGTCATCAAGAAGCAATCGACGAGGAACCGTCTCATGTGGGTTGCCACTGAAAATAATGCCGGAGTAGGGCGATGAGCCCTCGATCCCAGGGGGAGCTGACTCTTTTTTCTGACGCAAATGAGCCTCAAGATGTCCTGAGGCCGAGTCTAGAAGTGTCGAGAATGGAAACCGAGACAACTTCATAGGTCGCTGTCACCTTCCACCGAAGTTGCTACAGGTTGAGCCCGTCGCTGATTGGTCGGCGACACCAGCTTCAAACTCCTTGTAAAGCTCGCATTCTGATGTGAAGGCGGGTATAGGCCTTCCTTTATCCAAGACTGAACGCGGTGCCAGATGATGGCCAAGCTGAGGCTTTCAGTGCTTTCACTGGTACCAGTGTCTTGAGGAATATTGAGTTCTTCTGCCACCAGCATGGCGACGTCCAGCAGTGCAAGACTGTCTTCCAGCTCAACCTGATGCTCTTTCATCAGGTGCGTCCACCGATACCAAAGTTGGGCGTCCATTTCTTCACTGAACTCTCTCCATCGACCACGGCGTGCCGTTACCCCTATCACCAGGCGTTGTAGCGCGACGTCTTGGGGGGACAATCCGAAGAACTGTTGCAGCATCTGGGTGGTGGCGCCCAGTCGTAGCGCGCGCTCAATCATGCGCACTTCTTCGTCAGAGCGTTGCGCCCCGGTCAGTAGCTTTTTCACAATATCTCCGTCAATAGTGACGCTGCACCAGGAGACGGGGGTATTGAGCAGTAGGCTCAGCACCGAGGGCTGTTGAAGTTGGGCCAATATTTCAGGTTCCAGTCCCATCTCTATGCAGCGCCGGAGTTGGCCGTTGCGCATGTGATGAAGCACCTGAGACAGAATGGCTTCATTGATAGGTGTTTTGGACATGCGACTCCCTCCTGCCATTGCCCGGATTAGGTAGCTGTATTCGGACTGTTGTTAGCCATAGACTTGATTTCCAAGTCGATCAAACGCCGTGAGAGACGAATCATTCGAAAGAGCTTCACCAGGGCGCCATCGCTCAGACGGTTCTCGTTTTCTGGGGATTGATCCTTGGCGTAGGGTTGACCCAATAGGATCTGCCCAAGCCCCGCTGCAAATTCGAAGTCGGCAAGTGCGCCGACCTCTTCCACCTGCAGTTCGGGCTGTTGCTGAATCATCTTCAAGGCGATGGCCATTGATCCGCTCAGTGACTGGAGCAGAGTCAAGGTATGTTGAGCTGTGGCAGTTACTTCAACGTCTTCACTCGGGTGGCGATAGCTGAAACCCACACCGCCGTCGACATCCAGGAGTTCGCCTGGTGCATTCACCGTGCTTGCCACTTCGCGTGCCAATTGAGCAATGTGCTGACGCAGGGTGACTGGATTGTCGATCTCGCGTTCGATGTACCAGAGGTCTGAAATCGGATTCAATCCGCCAGCTTGGACCGGAATGGCGACCAAAGCATTGGCTGCAAAGTCAGGCAGTATTTCCCCATCAAGCGCCGCGACTTCGCGCTTCATCTTGTCGACCCTTGCAGATGTTGTCACTGGGCTCGCAACGTGCCCATCCACCCGGCTCTTTTGCTCCTCCGGACTCATCTGCTCCAATGGAGGAGGGGATAATTGCTGTTGGTTTGGATGTTCGGTTTTTTGTTGAGTGGAGCCCACGGGAGTGGCGCCGACGCGCGGTGAGGAAGGCTGTTGCGGTGCAGGGCTTTGAGTGGGTCCAGCATTGCTAGCTGTTGAGCCAATTCCCTGCTGTTGCAACCCTCCCAACGGTATGACGGGTTGTGGGAGCTCAAGTATCGGCGTGGATCTACGCAGTTGGTCCTGGTTCTGGGTGATTTCCAGCAGGATTTTTTCGTAACCAAGACTTAGCGGTTTTTGCAGCAGAGCGATCAGTTCATCCTGAAAACGCTGGAACAGAAACTCTTCTGCATCGCCCTCAAACTGGGACAGGACATCTTGAAAGACCGTCTCGAACTCTAGATGAGGCTCTTTTTCTTGCACATGGTAATTACGCTCCCAGCACTGCAGGGCAGTTTTTCGCAACGCGAGTATTTTCGTAACCCGGTCCACCCCAAGTCCGGAATAAAGAAGGCTTGGAATCACAGGTAATAGATGCCGAATTGTTTCATTCATTTTACTGATGTGTGATTGGGAGACTGGGTAGCCGTCATTCCCCAATCGACGTACCAGTTCACGTTGTGAAATTGACTCCCCGGTCTCTTCCTCATACAGCGCTCTAGCCTTATCGACACCGATTGCCCGCTCGATGAACAGTAATTGCCCCTGCAGGTCGTTTTCGGCCAAGTGCCCTGTGAGTGAGATTATCTCGCCCCGAACGACGTCCCAAGGGCGAAATAGGCAGTGAAACTTGAAGAACTTCTCGTCCCCGGTCTCACGGTACAGCTCATTGAGAATTGCCAGGCGTGTGTTGCCGCCGTTCCTGATGCGGTATTTGTCCTCACCAGGCTTACGAGTAACGGGCGGCGGCGTATCAAGGCCACGCTGACGGATCGACTCTTTAATGTCGTCATATTTTGGGTTGCGCGTGGTACGTGGGTTTTCGTCATATGGCAGCGTCTCGTCCAATGTCAGCAACATCGGTGTGTCGACGATGGGGTCGCTCAAGCGAGTGGCTGCTGGCGACTTGGATTCAAAGCCAGGAAGCTGCAGCTTTTCTTTCATGGTCTGGGCCAATGACGGTTTCATACTCTTGCCCCAGGTTGCTCATTGGCCGGAGCTGCAGCCAAAAGTTGGTCAATAATTTTGTGCGCACGATCCAAAGCAGCCTCAAGCCCTGAGGTTGCTTCCAGGCGGTGAACGATTTCCGAGTTCATCGACCGGGTGTTTTCACGTGCCTTCAGCGCAATCCGCTCGCGCATTCCATCGGGAAGACGGACAACGAACTTCTCTTCAGGCTGACGCTTGGTTTCATTACTCATAGGGTTATCTCCAATAGCTGGGTCTAGAGGTTTGTGGTCAGCGACGTTTCAGCTGATCACTGAGTTGAGTGGGCAGGCCCTTGATGGTTAATGTGCTGGACGCCTCGTCGTACTCGATACGGTCCCCCAGCAAGTGCGCCTCAAAACTTATGGACAAACCTTCGGCACGGCCGGTGAAGCGGCGAAATTGATTGAGGGTGCGTTTGTCGGCCGGGATCTCCGGTGACAGGCCGTAGTCTTTGTTGCGTATA
>Ga0180008_1000801_pt1 | contig 22797 bp, 26 predicted proteins | sample MM_PW_MetaG_FD_121121 | JGI IMG/M metagenome (GOLD analysis project Ga0180008, IMG submission 121121) | Groundwater microbial communities from the Aspo Hard Rock Laboratory (HRL) deep subsurface site, Sweden - MM_PW_MetaG | ecosystem: Environmental > Aquatic > Deep subsurface > Groundwater...
ACCGCTAACCACATTGACTGCCGGGGACACGGGTCTTTCGGCAGGCATTCGTTCTAGGTATCACGTTTCTGTCGCGCAGCCGAACCAGATCTCCATCAGTGCGGTTGAAGCCAGATTGAGGGTGAAGCATGGCTTGGCCGATGGCGGTCATTCTGCTGTGTCTGGAGTGATCGAAGCATCCGGAACAGATGCCGACTTCACGGGCACCGCAACCACGCAGAGGTCGGGTGGTTTCTTCGCTCTCGACTTCGATAGTGACGTGACTCTAGCGAACGATGGATGGCTCACCGGCGTCACTATCAACTCAAGCGTCGATGGTGCTGTCAGCATGGCGAACACTCAGTTCGCCGGGTTGCGCATATCCACTAACGCTGGGAAGGAAGTGTGGGAACAGGGCATCGTCATCGATGACAATGCCGCGACAATTGGCCTCGACATCGGTATCTGCGCGACAGACATCCAGCTCGGCTATGACGCAACGATCGTCAACACGGCCGATACGCTGACGCTGACTGAGACGTACATCGACTTCGCTGGCGATGTGAGGATCAATTCGGACTATCAGCCGATCACGCAGTACATCGCGTTCGACATCGAAGAAGCCACAATGGACGGTGACGATGGTACCGGGATCAAGGTCGCGAGTGTCGACGTGAACGCGACGGGCCTGATCCTATCAGCGTTCGTGAACGTTACGCAGGGCTACAGCGAAGCCAGCGACACGATCGAGCTGATCATCAACGACACGGACAACGTTACGTCTCCAACCACAACGCTGGTCGGTGCGACAGACACATCATCCCCACACCTGTTGGCCTATCAACCGGCAACGGGGGCGACGGTGCTCGGCGCTACCTCAACAACGAACCGTTACGTGGTGGTTTGCTACAAGGACGTAGGGGACGACGGGAGCACGGGAGCGAACCTTCAGGGTGTGCTCATCGTGACCTACATGAAGCAGTAGCGAATTCAGGGCGGGGGTTCCGGCCCCCGCCCACTACTAGGAGGCGATATGAAGGTTGAACTGACCAAGGATCGCCAGATCAAGGGCGCGATGCGCAAGGCCGGTGAGAGCGTGATCGTCAACAAGGACGAGGGCGAGCGCCTGATCGACAAGGGCCTCGCGAATCGACTGATTGCACCGCCGGAGAATCGCACCCGGGGGCTACCGGGTGCTCCGAAGGTGTTCAGGCCATACACGCGGTTCAGGAGGTAGTCCATGGCCGACGGCCCTGTATACACGCGCATCGAATGGGAAGAGGAAGACGCCGATCCGACCGAGAAGACGCTGGTCAAGGCGTACTGCAACGTCGACGGCACGACGTGGGACGATCTGCTCGAGCGGTTGTTCAATGCCGCCAAGCGGAAAGCCGATGCGTTCCTCTGCAACCCGTTCAAAGAGCTGAATTCGCAGATCACCTTTTCAGGCGTTGAAGCAAACGACTGGATCGAGGTCAACGGACTCATGTATACAGCCGCCGCGTCCGGGGATGAAGACGAACTCGAGTTCGCAGTCGGGGACACCGATTCCGATACCGCTGACAACTTCGTCGCGCTCGTCAACTCGACGACGCTCGGCGGTTCCTATGACGAGGTCGGCGTCGCGGGCGTGACTGCGGCGAACTCCGAAGGCGTGGTCACTCTCACGCGGGAATTTGGGAACGTGGACGACATCGTCGTCAGGAGCTCGGATGAGGACAAGCTGTTGGTTCGGCAGGTATGGACCAACGCCGACATCCCCGAAGAGGTCCGGACGTGGCTCTACCAGTACATCTTCCGGCAATTTCGCAATCCCGGGGCTCTGCTTCAGGAGAGCGTTGCCGGCAAGGGCCATCAAATGTGGGTCGGGATGAAGTCCGAAGAATCGGGGATGGGCGTCAACTTCGATCTGCTCATTCCGTACAAGAAGGTGGTCGGTCTCTGATGGAGCGGATCCGGATTGAGGCGGGGAGCAAGGCGCCGCAAGCGGCAGGGGGCACGGTGTGGACTACGTCGTCGACCGAAACCCGCTGGTGTGATGCCGTCCTCGTCTCGGCCGAGAAGCAGGAACGCTACCAGTCGATCGACGGGCAGGTGGACTATGAGTTCCACTTCCACGATTGGCCGACGATCACCATGGCGGCTTCTCGGTTCGTCTGGGTGACAGACGGGCATCCCAACGCCCTGAAGATCTTCTATCCAGTCAAGCCCCCGCAACGGCTCGAAGGGCAGCGACGGGAGACGATCGTGTTGGTCAAGGAGTCAGGGGAGACGGCCGATGAATAAGACGTTCGTCTCGAACCTTCCGCTGGCGACGGCGGCGATCAGCGCAGCGTGTGACAAGGCGTTGCTCGCCGCGGCATACGCTGGGCGGGATCAGGTGGTGAAGAACCTGACCGGCTCGCGTAGCGGCAAGCGCTACAGGGTGCCAGGGGAACAGACGTACTACACGGCGTCGGCTCCCGGTGAGTACCCGGCGGTTCCAACAGGCGATTTGCGGGGCAGCTATCGCGCTCTCCTCGTCAAGCCTGGCGAGGCCCAAGTGGGCTCGGACGAGGACCACGCGCTGCCACTCGAGAAGAAGCCGCCGAGCCAGGGCGGGCGCGAACACCTGAAGCCCTCCCTCGAGCAAGCCAAGCCGAGGATGCTGGCCGAACTCGCGAAGAGGTGGTTCTAGTGGCAGCCGTCGAGACGGGGCAAGCGGTATGCGCGGCGCTTTGGACTCGGGTCACCACCGACGCGACGATGAAGTCGGTGTTCGGGCAGAGCGGCACGGTCTTCATGTACCGCGTGATGGCGCCGAAGGATTCCGCGTTTCCCTATATCGTCGACCGGCTATCGATAAGCCGGGAGTTGTTCCACGGGCAACACACCTACTTCCTCGATCTGTGGTACTACGGTGAGCAACCGACAGCGGTCGATTCGGCAGTCGACCGTCTCAAGATTCTCTTTCACGAATGGACATTCACGACGGCCACGGACGAGGCCAGTGGATTCCTGGAATGGTTTGGAGGCGGCTACATCCCGACGGACGCTGAGTACGTGTGGCACTACGCGACACAGTGGGACATCAAGTTCGGGGCACCACGGGACATCAGCAACATCATAGGGTGAGGTGATTCAGATGGGGACGATTCGGACGGGCATCACGGCGGCGGCGGTCGCGAAGTATCTGCGAGGCGGTGGAACACTGTACAAGGATTTCACCGACCTGGACAACCTCGGCACGGCGCTCGGCGAGACAAAGGGTGGGTCAAGTTTCAGTTGGGGTCTGAGCTTCCACGACGTGGAGCCAGACGGCGCAATGGGATTGATCGTTGGGCATCGATTCATCGACAAGATCGTTCCGACGCTCGGGGTCAGTCTGTTGGAGCATTCGGTGAATCACCATCTGTGGAATCTGCCGGGGGCAGACAGCGCGGACCAGGCACCGACGGGGATCAAGGGCGAATACATCGGAGTCGGGACAGAGGTAGACGTTGGCGTTGCCCCGGCGGGGACGCCGAGCATCGATGAGAGCACGCTCGAGGTGTGGCGTACTCCAGCAGCGCTTGGAGCAGGGGTCAAGCTAACGCTTGCGACGGATTACAACGTGGTCGACCAGATCACCCTCGCATCAGTGGCCAACGGCGACACGATTGTGATCGGCGGCGTCACGTTCACCGCGCATACCAACACGACGACCGCGGCAAGTCGCGAGTTCGCGATCGTTGGGAGCGACACGGAAGACGCCGTGGAACTGATCTCACTCATCAACAACGCGACCTACGGGGTCTCGGGAGTCACAGCGACATCGGCCTTGGGTGTTGTCTCCCTTTCGCGGGCAACGGCGGGGACGAAAAACGTCATCACTCAGACCGGCGATCACATGACGATGGTCTACCAGGTCGTGCTCGCCACGGCGGGCGGTGCTGTGCTCGATGGCGACTTCATCACCGTGTTCTACGTCTACGATGCAACCGCGTCGGACGACACCTTCACGATTATCACGCCGGGACAGATCGCGGCGGCGGATCACCTGACGAACATCGCGCTTCTGTGCGAGGTGTCAGACGCCGATCAGACCTATCCGGTGATCTTCATCATCGAGAACCCGTTGAGCGAGCCGGACGCGATCGAGATCCCAGGCGAGCGCATGGGCGAGACGCTGTTGAAGACGACGTGGAAGGGCTACTTCGATCCGGCTGACGGGCTCGACATGGCAAACGCGCCGGTGCAGCTCTGGGTGCCCTACGGAATCTAGGAGGTAGCATGACGCAACGAAAAGCGGGGGCTCTCGTGTGGGAGCCCCCCGTGTTGGAGATCGAAGGGAAGAGCTACCCGCTGCGGCGGCTGGGCGTGCTGGACGTCGATCGCTTGCTCGGCATTGCGAAGCGCATTTCTCAGTTCGTCGATCGGAAGGTGATGGGCGACATCGGCAAGTTCACGGCAGAGCAAGCCGGGTCATTCCTGATCGACTATCTCCCTGATGCGTTCGATGAGATCTTGACATTCCTTGGCTCGCTGATCGGCCTTGATCCGGGGTTGTCCGAAGAGGTTGTCGAGCACAAACGGAAGAAGTCGAAGGCCGCTGAGTTCAAGGATCCGAACATCGGGACGATGCGCGATCCTGAGACATTCCCCCTTGATGCATTGCCCGCACTGATCGCGAAGCTCACTGAGCACAGGAATGTGGTGGATTTTTTCACCGCGAAGGACGCGATGGTGTCGGGCCTGAGGAGGCTCTTCGGCGGTTTGAAAGAGTCGTCGACCGAATCCAAGCCCGCTACGGATGGACCGACGAGTACATCACCGGAAGACGACTAGCCGAGGGCGGGGATGGCCTCTGCTATTCCCGCTTGCTGGAAGTGATCCGGGTCACCGGCGAGGCGCAACGGGACGAGCGTCGATGGGATGCGTTCTGGGCCTATCACGCGAACCCGCCGACGGTCGGTGAGGGAACGAGCAGGCAGGTTGTTCCGTTCAGGAATTGGCTGGCACAGATCGGGCTCGGCGACGAGGTGGTGAGAACGGGACGGACGCTGAGTGACGAAGACATCAAGCGGGCCTTCTCGAAGGGCGTGCGGAAGATAGCGGTGATTCCACCGGGAGTGAAGATCAAGGGGTAGCGAGTGAACGTCTTTACGCTGTTCGGGACGATCTCGATCAACAAGACCAAGGCAATCGCCGATCTGAAGGCGGTGGAGACTGCGGGCCGGACACACGGCGGCAAGCTCCAGTCGATCCTCACGAAGATCGGCACGGTCGCCAAGGTTGCCTTCACGCTTGCCGCTGCTGCCGCTGCTGGGATGTTCGTCGCCGCGATCAAGAAGGCCGCTGATTACCAGCTCGCGATGGCGAAGGTCCGGGCGATCACCGGGGCATCCGCCGAGGAGTTCGCCGCCCTTTCCGCCAAGGCGAAAGAGCTCGGGCTTGAGACTGCGCAGACGATGACCGACATCGCGGCTGGGATGGAAGCATTCGGCCGGGCCGGGTTCTCCGCGACCGAGATCGTGTCTGCGATGGGCGGAGCGGTGGCCCTCGCTGAGTCGCAGACGATGGATCTCGCGACCGCCGTCGAGTACACGGCGAACATCCTGCGGGGGATGCGTCTCGAGGCGGGGGAATCAGAGCGCGTCGTCAACGCCCTCGCCGCCGCTGCGTCTTCGTCGAATACCACCGTCGAGTCCCTTGCGCAGTCGATGAAGTACTTCGCGCCGATTGCAGCAGACTTGAACATCCCGCTAGAAACCGCCCTCGGGTTGATTGGCAAGCTCGGCGATGCCGGGATCACCGGGACGATGGCGACGCGCGCGATGACCACGGCCTTCACGCGACTCGCCAAGCCGACGGACGAGATGGTCGAGGTGATGAAGGATCTCAACCTCGAGTTCTTCGACGCCCAAGGGAACTTCATCGGCGCGACGGAGATGATCGGGCTACTCGAAGACCGCTTCGCCGGGCTGACTCAAGAGCAACGCGCCGCAGCGATCTCAACCCTGTTTGGAGCAGAGTCGATGAAGCAGTTCTCAATCCTGATCGCCGAGGGAGAGGATGGGCTGAACGACTACATCAGCTCGATCACCGGGACGACCACCGCATTCGATCAGCAAGCCGAGATGCTCGACACGCTGTCGGGCCAGTGGCAGATCTTGAAGGGTTCGTTCGAACTGCTGTTGGTGACGATCGGCACGGACATGATGCCGATTCTTAAGGACTTTCTGAAGGATCGGATTATCCCGCTGGTCAATGGGATCACGCAGTGGATCGAGAAGATGGGTGGGCTGCGCGGGGTCTTCGGGCATGTCATCAAGACACTCGGGGAATACCTGATTGCCGTCGCGGACTGGATTGACGCGCATGAGTTCCTACGGGCAGCGATCGATGCAATCGCCGAGGTGTTCGGCGGGCTGTGGAGCTTCATCAAGAACGTGTTTGTTGGCGACTTCTCGGCTGCGTGGGAGAACATCAAGACGGTGGTCGTTTCTGCGGGATCGGCAATTGTGAACGCGATCAGGGCTACGTGGGAGGCACTGCCCATTCCGGAGCCGATCAAGGCGAAAGTCGAGTCCATTCTGCAGTCAATCGGCAATGGTGCGGTTGCCGTTTTCTCGTGGATCAAGGACAAGGCCGTCGAGGCGTGGGGTGGGATCCGTGATTCCGTGCAGGAACGCGCGCCGGGGATCATCGCGGCGTGGGACTCAGTCAAGGAAGCAGCGGGTCGGTTGTGGGATGCGGTGAGAGATGCTTTCACCCGCATCGCCAGCAAGTTTTTCGGTGTTGAGACCGGGTCGGTGTCAATGGAGGAGGTCGTTGGGGAGGCAATGGATGCTGCAATCATTGTTGTCATTGCACTTCTCAATGCATTCACGGACCTCGTGAACTTTGTGGTCGATCACAAGGAGGCATTCGCTGCAGCACTCATTGTCATTGGCAGTGCTATGGCGGCGATGAAAATCGCATCATTCGTGACTAAATTGGGGAGCATGGTCGCTGGTTTCGGCTCGCTGGGTTCTGTTCTAAGTCCCGGTGGATTGGTAATCCTTGGGATCGGAGCAGCCGCAGCCCTGTTCTTTGCCATCAAGAACCGCATCGACGAAGCGCGGGAAGCCGAGGAAGAATTCAGGAAGCGATTACTGGAACACTGGCAGGACATTGCAGATGGGGCCAAGACATTGCAGGGTGTGTTTGACAACTTGGCTATCGACATTCAGAGCGCGCTTGATAAGCCGACTGCCGACATGATTTTGGGCGAACTAGAATTGCTGCGTTCTGAAGTCCTGAATGTTCCGGCTGATGAGATGGAGCAAGCATGGTCCGATGGTGTACAGCGAATCTTTGATGCCTTCTCGGACAAGTATCCGGAGATCGCTGAACTGCTCGACGCATACAAGCCCGCATTCCTTGAACACGGCAAGGAAATGGCCGAGGAGGTATCACGCGGAATAGAACAAGGCAAAGAATCCTTCGCAGAGGCGGTTCAATCTTTCATTGATCGCGGGATGCAGGTTCTCAATCTGGTGGAGAGTCAATTCGACCAGAAGGGGCAGACGATAGGCTTGAGCCTCGCACAAGGGTTATCGCTTGGCATTCAGCAATCGGCATCGCAAGCATTCAGAGCGGCGAGGGAAATGGCCGACGGCGTGATCGACACAGCCGAGGTGACCTTCGGCGTCAAGTCGCCGTCCGTGGTCATGCGGTCTATCGGGAATGCGCTTACAGCGGGCCTGGCTGCGGGAATTGAAGATGGAGCCGCACAACCCATCGAAGCGATGGGCGAACTTGCCAACCAGCTTTCAACGCTGGAAACCGCCCTCGCCGAAACGGAGAAGGGATCCTACGCCTACGCCAAAGCGCTGAAGGATCTTGCGGGCTTTCACGACGATCTCGTCGAGGCGGCTGAGTGGCTCGAAGCCCAGAACATTGCTGTTGATGACAGTCTGACAGCGTTGATCGCCGCGACTTCCCAGTATGCGGACAAGCAAGAGGAAGTCAAGAAGGCAGTCGAGGATTCGACCCGCTCGATGGGCGACCTTCGCGAGGAGTACGAGGAACTGACAACCGTGATGACGGCCTCGCCGTTGGGCTCGCTCGAGTACGCCGACGCGCTGAAGGGCCTGCAATCACAGTACGACGACTTGATGAGCATCGTCGACTACCTCGAAGAGGCGGAGATCGCAGTCAGCGAATCCATTTGGGCGCAAATCCGCGCACTCGAAGAGCAAGGCGTCGTCACTCGGGACACGGCCCGGGAAACCGAGCGATTGCGCAAGGAGCAGGAAGAACTAGAGGAAGCCGAGCGCAGGGCGCAAGAAGCCGCAGATGAGGCAACCCGCGCGCTCGAAGAGCAGCAACGCGCCGCCAAGAGCCTCGCTCGGGAACTGTGGGATCTCGCCGTCAAGTCCATCCAGAAGGTCATCGACGGCTACAAGAAGATGAAGCAGGAATCCGAGGACTACTGGCAGTCCATCGAGGACATCTGGGAGCGATATGGCGAGGATGAACTCTCGGCCGAGGAGCGCAAGAGCAAGAACATTGAAGACGAGAATCTCCGGCACAAGCGCAAGCTGGAGGACATCGCGCTCGACTATCAACGAGCGATGGCCGACTTCCGCGCACGTGAATTCGATGAGGCGGAGGACTATGTAGAAGCTCTGCAGAAAGTCGAACTTGACCACAACGAAGACCTCGAAGACGAGCGGACCCGTCACCTGAGAGAGCTCGAAGACATCGACACGGGCTATACGCGGACGCTCGAAGACAACGTCGCGGACCGCGAGCAAGCCTTGGCCGACGAGGAAGAGGCGTACAAGGAATCCCGGACGACGATCGGCGACGTCATTCAAGGGATTTGGAGCGACATCACAACGTACCTCGGCGACAAAGCCCTGGACCTCATATTCGAGGGGCTGGTAAACAGCTTCCTCGGGATTGGGACGGCATCGGCCACCGCTGCGAGCGGGGTAGATGTTGCGATGAGCAATCTCGCGGCCTCCGTATCGAGCTACGCGCCAGGGATCATCTCGACTCTCGGCAGAATCGCCATGGCATTCGTCCCGCTGTGGATTGGCACATCGGACACGGTCGCCAGGTGGGTGGCCGATGCGAACAAGTTCATCACCGAGCAGATCCTCGGCCAGACCTACGGAGAGGGGACGTGGAGGCTTGACGAGAATGGCAACCCGATCACTTCCGCACACGGAAACCTCTTCATGTCTCCGGCTCTCACGTCGATTGCCGAGGTCGGTCCGGAGGCCGTCCTGCCGTTGACCGACCAAGGCGTGATGGCCTCTGTCGGGGCAGCGATCGCGCGGTCGCTTCCTCAATCCGTCGGCGGCGAGACTACCAACAACTTCTATCTCGACCATGTACGTCTCGACTCGCCGGCGCGGGTGAATGAATTGGCCGAGCAACTCTATTCCCTTCAGAAGACCCGCTGGAGAGGCGGAGAGGGGGTGAGGCTATGAGCAACGTCGCGCGAGTGACGCTTGGCGGGACAGCGGACACGGCGTTGGGGATTGTGCTGCTTGGCGACTATGACGAGCCGATGCTGCCAGCGCCACGGCAACGCTTCGTCGAGGTGCCCGGCCGGGCGGGGCGGTACGAGTTTGACGGCGATATGGGGCCACGGATGTTGAATCTGCGGTTCGCCATTGTCGATGCGACGACGCGGGCCGGGCTCGCCTCGTTGATTCGCGATCTGACCGACTTGCTGCTCGACAACGACGGACGGCCAACGGACACGACGATCGTGTTTGATAAGGAGTCAACGAAGACCTACACCGCGCGCTACGCCGGGCGGGTGCCGCTCGATCGCCTCGTCGGCGGGACGGTCGGTGAGTTCGCCCTGCCGATGCTCTGTTCTGATCCCTACGCCTACGGGGCGGAGGACAGCGATACATTCACGATCACCGCAGCAACGCAGGAAGAGGACGTGGTCAATGCCGGCGACTTCAAGACGCCGGCGGTGATCACGTTGACGGTCAATTCCGGAACGATCACAGGGTTTGATCTCCTGTGTCGGAGTCTCAAAACGTAACACAGAGGGGTGGTAGCGATGGCAAGCGGATTCACAACAGCGACAAGGAATGCGATTCTGACGGCGAGGTTCAAGACGGCGGCACCGGTCTATGGTGCTCTGTGTACTAGCGATCCTGGGGATATAGGCGACCTATCTGTAGCGGAGATCGCGGCATCCTTCGGCTATGCACGAACGGCGTGCACGTTTGCTACTGATGCGGCCGCAGGTTCGATTGCAAACACGACAGCCTGCGAGTTCCCGGTGGCGAATGGTGGAGCCTTCGGGCTGATCACACACTTGGCGATCTGCACGGCTGATGTCGAGGCTGTCGAAGACGCGATCGCCAACGGTTCTCTGACGGCATCGAAGCAGATTGACGACGGCGACCAGCTCAAGTTCGCCATCGGCAATGTGACGATCACGATCGCAGCCCAGGCGTAGGCGTCCGGTGATCCATTGGGCGGAGTGCCGGATCCACCTATCGCCTGAGCTGCTCGGTAGACCGACTCGGGTACGGGACGCCGGCGTGCATATGGACATGTTTGCACAGGTGCCGTGTGCCGCTGGCGCGCCCGGGGTTCCCGAGACGAAGCTGATTATACGTGGACAGCACGCGCCGAAGGTGTTCGCCTTGCTGAATCTGCTCAGGCAGACCGACGCCGCGCTCGTCAAGGCCGTGCGCGAATCTGCTCTCGCGGAGGAGGCAGCCGGGCTGACCGACGAAGAGTGTGCGCAGTGGGCGCGTGACGGGGCATTGAGCGAACTACGGGAACTCGCAGGGGAGGCAGAGCAATGAAAAGATTGACGATTGCCGCCGTGATGGTGTGCCTGTTCGCACTCCTCGCCACGGCAGACTACGCACAGCCGAAGAACATGTGGGAAGGCACGCTCGACGCGAACTACGTCGAGGGCACGGATACTGAGATCTCAATCGGCGATACGACGGGGTGGCCGACGTCGGGCGTTGTGCTGATCGACGACGGCACGGAGTGGATCTTGGTCCGCTACGATTCGGTTGATGGAGCCGGCCACGACCTCGAGACGCTGTCGGATGCGGACGCCGACTTCGACTCGACGAGTGGACAGGGGCATACGTTCAACTCGGGGACGTCGGTGATCCTCGCACAGGCAGCCGACTACAATCGGCAGATTGTCGAGGATATTACTGAAGCGGCGGCGGATGCCATCTTCTACGAAGGATCGAACGAGATTGACAGTTCGGCCAACTTCACCTTTGACGAGACGACGCTGACGGTGACAGCGGCAGCGGGATCGGCGGGCACGCTCAATCTGTCGAGCGACGAGTTGACCGTGGAAGACGGTGACATCCTCGGGCAGATCGACTTCCAGGCGCCGAGTGAGTCGGACGGGACCGATGCCATCGTTGTCGCTGCCTCTATCTGGGCCGAGGCGGATGACACGTTCGCGGTCGACAACAACTCGACGGAACTGTGCTTCGCTACGGCAGCGTCGGGCGCAGTGGTCGAACACATGCGCATTGATCATGACGGCAACGTCGGCATCGGGACGACGAGTCCGGCGGGACTACTCCACATAGCGAAAGACCAGGATGCGGTTACCGACATAGTGATAACTAATGCGGGAACTGGGACCGCCTCAAGAACGAGAATATCAACTGGCGAAGATATGTCAACCAAATCATGTTCTTTCGGTTACGCAAATAATAGTTGGAATCCTGGGGCTGGGGTTGAAAGCATTCCTGCTAATAGCGTGTATTTGGGAACTGCCAGTGGGGCGACTGGCGGATTCAGTATAATATCAGCGGCATCGGGAGGAAATATCAGGCTTTATACTGGTGGATATGCAGCGGCAAACGAGAGAATGAGGATTGACAGCTCTGGCAACGTCGGCATCGGGACGACGGCGCCATCCTTCCCACTTCAATTGGTGAGTGGCACTTTCCCGCAAGTCGTTGTATCTAATGTTCTGACAGATGCGACCAACAAGTATGCCATGTATGGTGCTGGTCATTATACGACTGCAGAAGAACCAATATCTATGATGTTCATGGATTCTACTGTTGGTACAAGTTCAGTGTTCTTTGGTGGCGGGGCAAGTCAGATGAATGCAGTCACTAAAATCGAGTTTTATACTGCTGCGAACACTACAACTACAGTTGGTTCGTCTAGAATGATAATCAATTCATCCGGCAACGTCGGCATCGGGACGACGAGTCCTTCGGGCAACCTCGACGTGAACGCCGCAACGGACGCCGACGCGCACATTCTACTGTCGGAAAATGACGCGACGAAGTGGGATTTGTACAACGACCACAACGACGACTATCTCCAACTGATGAGCGGCTCGACGCTGCGCTATGAGTTCGGCACGGATGGGACAGCCGTCGCCGATGTAGCATGGAACACGTTCTCACCGGAGATCACTGCGGTTGGTCGCGAGTTGCTCGACGTTGCAATGGAAGACGCGGGCAAGCCTGTCAAGCCGTACGATGGGATCCCCATAGTGGTGACCGATGAGGAACTCGCTGCACAGAGCCGTAGTGTCCGCTTGCCAAACGAGTTCCAGACACAGGAACTCCGCGATGCAGAGGTGGCGAGGTATGGAAAGAACACTGCTGAGATCGCGATCGCGAGTGCGCGGTACTTGGCTTACCTGACGGAGGCGCTGGAAGCACAGGGAATCGAAATCCCAGAACTGCCCGAGGAAATCGCGGAGCTCAAATCGCTGGCTCCCAAAGGCGGCATGTCGGCAGGCGAGATCGCGGGGTCAATCGCTGGAGCATTCGCGGCCGGCGGTGCGGCCGTCGGAGTAATCCGGAGGAAGAAGGTAGCCTGACATGGGGTGGGGACGGGGAAGATGGGGCGAAGACGTATGGGGGCATGTACCCGTTGTCGTCTGGGGCACATGCTCTATCGCCGCCTCTGGCGCCCTGTCTCCCAACGGCGACCTAGTCGCCTCCGGCGCACTGGCTGTGCAGGGCGCAGGATCGCTTTCGATCGACGGTGATGTCTTGCGCGCGGGGATTGCCGCAATCAGCGGGGCAGTGAGCATGTCGGCCGACGGCGACCTGATCGCTGATGGAGTGGCTGCGCTCGCGATGGTCGCGAGCCTGTTCGCGCAGTCGATTCGAGTACAGACGGGAGCGGTGTCAGTTAGTGGCGTTGGCTCGTTGACGATCGACGGGGATCTGATTGCATCAGCAGCGTTGGCCGCGAGCATCGTGTCGGCGCTCTCACCGGATGGGGGCGTACTCCGCTCGGGAATCGCGGCGATTGCCGGGAGTTCGTCCCTGGCCATCGACGGCGACGTGCTCCGGGCGGGGATCCTCGCCGCGCAGATCGCAGCTAGTCTTTCGGCCACACCCCTGCGGATGCGCTACGGAACGCTCGCGATCGCAGTAGCGGCGGCGCTTTCTGCCCTGTCGACGCGCGTCCAGCCGGGAGCCGCAGCGCTTCAGGTTGCGAGCTCCCTCGCGATCGACGGCGACGTGCTGGCCTCGGCGGTGCTCGCCGCAACGATTGTCTGCTCCGTGTCGCCTGACGGGGATGTTCTGGCGAAAGGTGCGATGGCCGCCGCGATTGCTGTGGCCCTGGCGATCGACGGCGACGTCATTCGAGACGGGATTTGCTCCATGGCAATATCGGCAGCTCTGAGCATCGTCGGCGTGACGATCGCCGACGGAGTCGTCACCATCAGCGGATCGAGTGCAGTGGCAGCCGCGGCGCTCGCCTACTTCGCGGGGCTGTTCTGCTACTCTGGCACGCTCACGGCGGGCGACGTGTTGGTGATCGACACCGACGCGATGACATGCGAACTCAACGGCGCGAACGCCACACAGTACGTGTCGCGCGAATTCTGGCAGCTCTTCCCCGGCACGAACGAGATCCAGTGGACCGACAACGATGGGGCGCGGAATGTGACGGTGGAGATCGAGCACGAGCCGAGGTGGTTGTGATGGCGTTCCCGATTGATGTTGGTAGTGCAGCTATCAACCGCGTACAAGCGCTCGCCGGGTCTACGACGGCAATCGAAATTGCGAATCCGGCCAACGAATCTGGCAACATCACGAAAGTCAGCATCTTCGCGGCAACCGGAGGTTCTGGTTGGAAGGTCGGGACATTCTACGGCAGCGGCAGTGACTACACATCGCGAGACAGCGCGAATCTGCCGGCCATCTCTGCAGGATTGAACACGATCACCGGTCTGTCCATCGCTGTCGAATCTGGGGATTTCATCGGCGTCTATATCCCTGTGAGTGCGGGCACGATCGATCTTGCTTATGCCGGCGGGACGTATGTGCGGACGAAAGCCGGCGATCAGTTTGGTGCGGGCCAACAGACATACGGAGGATTCGACGGTGGGATTATGAGCCTTTACGGCGAAGGGGTGATTGTCGTAGATGGTGCAGTCTCATTGTCTGTGACTTCAGCGCTTTCGGCTCTAGCCAATCAGGTATACATCGGTTTGGCATCGTTCAGTGCAAGTTGTTCCATCGACGTCAGTGCAGGCGGGACTTTCTCCGCCTTGGCTGCCCTGCAATCAGTGGCCTCGTGCTCTATGCTCGGTACGCGCGTCCTCCCCCCGGCGATCGCGGCGATTCTCGCCTCGGCATCCCTCTCGCTCACTGGCCAGAAACAGAAGCCCGCGGCGGTGGCGCTCAATGCTGTTTCCGCGCTGACAATGGACGGCGACCTTCTCGCGGCGGGCATGGCGAGCGTTCAGGTTGTCTCCGCAGTTCAGGCGATCGCCGCGGCGATCCTCGCCGGGCAAGCCGACATCGCCGTGGTGTGCTCGATCATCGCAGATCGGATTGGATCCGAGTATGCCGAGATCGCGATCGCGATTGTCTCCGCGATGACCGCCGCACCGATCGCAATCTGTGACGGCGTGATCGCCATCAGCGCAACGAGCGAACTCGAATTGGTCGGCCTCGCCTACTGGACGGCCTTGCTCGGCTATACCGGGACACTGACAACCGGGGACAAGCTAGTGATCGACACCGATGCGATGACCGTCAAGCTCAACCGAGCCGACGCGCGGGCCTCATTCACCGGCAAGTTCTGGCAACTCTGGCCGGGGATAAACGAAGTGATCTGGACGGACAACGACGGCGCACGCAATGCCACGCTGAAACTTGAACACGAACCGAGGTGGTTGTGATGCCTCAAAGCGCGCCAGTCATCATCTACGATACCAGCCTGAACAAGGTCGCCTATCTCCCCCTGGCCTTTGACATTGCGTACGAGCTGCGGGCCAACGAAGTGGGCCGGGCATGGTTCTCGATCCCGCTCGACGATCCACACCTGTCCGAGGTGACCGAGCTCAGATTTGCCGAGGTCTACGATGGCCTGCAGCGGGTGGAGATGTTCCGGATCATCAAGAGTTGGAAGAGCCGCGACGGCAGCCAAGAGGGCTGGCGCTTCGAATGCGAGCACGTCCTGGCGACGCTGATGGACGATCAATTCGACGACACGTTCTACGCAGGGGCGCCGGCGGGCACGAGCCAGGCGATCACCGACATCCTCGCCGAACAAGGCACGGGTCGCTGGACGAAGGGGACCGTCGCCTTCTCGGAGAGCTACCTGTACGAGTGGGGGCGTGGGGTCTCGTTGCTCAAGGCGTTGCTGGACCTTCCAAAGCGATTCCAGAAGGGCTACTTCTGGACGTTCGACACCACGAGCTACCCGTGGACGATCAACCTGATTGCTCCACCGGCGTCAGTCACCGCCTACATCGACTATGGCCGCAACCTCCAGTCGATCAGCCGCGAGACGGACATGACGGGGCTGGTTACCAAGTTGTACGCATGGGGCGCCGGGGCGGGCGCCGATCAGATCGACATCACCTCCGAAGAGCCAAGCGGCCATGAGTACATCGCGAACAACACGGGCACCTACGGGACGATCGTCCATCACTGGACTGACCAGCGATACGACACAGCGGCGGAGCTCTACGCCGCGGCGCAGGAGAAGCTCGCGGTGATCTCCGAACCGAGATATGTATACAAGATCGACGCAGCAGACCTTTACCACCTCACGCAGGAGTCCATCGACTCGTTCTCGATCGGGACGCTGGTCACCGTTGCTGACGAGGGGATGGACATCGATGTTGATGTTAGGGTGATGGGCATCACGAAGTCGGACGTGACGGGTAGCCCGGGCGACGTGAAGTTCGTGCTCGCCAACAAGGGGGAGGAGTTTGACTTCGACGAACGCCTGAAGTCGAACGACCTGTCGGGCGTGACGATCACGAACATCCCCGGCGGGCCGATCGGTGGTCTGCCCGGAACACCGTCCGACCCGGGACTCTACGTCACCTCGGCCTATCTCGGCTACCACGACGGCACGAACTGGAAGACCTACATGGATATGTACGGCCGGCTCTACGCCCAGCATGACGACTGCTATTTCCGGTTCGACCCGGTGCTCGGAACGCTGGACATCAAGGCGGCGATCACGATCACCGGCGGGTCCGGCATCGGCAATCTGACCGACACCGGGGCGCTGGCTCTACTCAACGTGGTGGGCACGGCGCAAATCGACAATCTCGCGGTGACGAATGCGAAGATCGCGAACTGTGCAATCGACAAGCTGACGACGGGCACGCTCGACGCGGTGACGGTTACCCTGGCCGAGACGACCGGGAGCGCGATTCGACAGGGCAAGTCGAGCCCGACAGACACCGATGCCGGATTCTGGCTCGGCTGGTCAGCCGGCGCTTCGATGTTCTCAATCGGCGACGCCTCGTACTACCTCAAATGGACGGGGACCGAGCTCGTCGTCAAGGGCTCGATCACCGGCACGATCTCCGCCGATCTGAACATGGACAACCACGCGCTCTACAACTGTGTCGATCTTCGCGGTGGCGCGGCTGGAACGGTCAACGTGCTGAACCTCGACACGAACCAATGGATTGGCCAATCCACCGCGACCTATCTGCTACTCAATGACACGGGGTCTCTGCGGTACGCAACGCAAGGCACGATCTTCTCTGGAGGCGCGCTGTACCTTGAATCAACCGGCCGCACGTACCTCGATTCCGGCGAGTACATCTCGATCGAAGTCGCGGCATCCCCGAATCCGATGTTGATAACCGATTTCGATCCAGCAGGCGGGGACTACAGTAAAGGTTGGATCAAGGTCTACATGAGCGACGGGCTCTACCACTATCTCGATTTCAAGCGCACTACGGCATAAGGGGGGAACGTGGCAGAAATAAAGGCACTGGACATTGGGCGACAGCTAGAGGTCATGGTCGGTTCAACCCCGCCTCAACTCGACGGGCATCCGATGACGGTTGGCGAGCTGCTTGTGCGGGTGATCCCCGTGGTGAACAGCGGCTCAGACTACATGCGAGCGTGGAACCTCGCGTCGGACATCGACCGGGCGCTCGGTGCGGGCGAGGCTACATTCGAACTGCGGGCTGACGATCTGCGGACGTTGCGGCGGACGGTCATCGATCAGAATCACCACGAGCTATGGGGCCAGAACTGGGTGAAGGCGAACCTGGATATGGCATTCGAAGAGGCGGCGCGAGATGACAATCGAGGAACGAGTAGCAAAGAATGAGGCAGCGCTTGACAACCAGAACGCTTGGAACGTGCGCCAGAATGGCTCTCTCCAGCGGATAGAACACAAGGTGGACAATCTGTACAACCGCGTGTTCTACGGTGTGGCGCTGATGGTTCTCGCGGTGGTGGTGGACATCGTGTTGGGTCGCATTTGACTTCCACCACTGCTTCGCAGTAGAATCTTGGCAAGCAAGCTGGTGTGACTCCGGCGGCTCCGTAGTACACGGGGTCGCCGTTTTGCTTTGAGGGGGTGAGAAGGTGAAGAGCTTCCTGGAAATCCTCAAGTGGCTTCCCTCTGGGTTCAAGTTTGTCGGTGCGATGATCCCGTTGGTGAAAGGGTTGATCGAGGGATTTGAAACACCGGGCCACGGGGAAGAGAAGAAACAGGCAGTCCTCACGGCGCTCGGCAAGATCATCGACGAAGCCGGGGCGCCCGAGTCGGTCAGAAAGTTCGCGCTGTGGGCGGCTGACTGGATCATCGATGCGATCGTATCGATCAAGAACGCGGTCGGAGAATTCATGCACCGCGAGCCGGAAACGGAATAGGGGGGCGACGTGAAACGAGTAGCAATTGCCAGTCTGTTGTGTCTGTTGGTATCGGGTGCGGTCTTCGCACAAGGCATCTATCTCGACATCGAGCAGTTCTTCGCGCCGCCGGCTGCGCTGGGCACGCTTGAGGCGCGCATCGGTGTCGACTTCATCGAACTCGTTGGCGAGGGGTTCATCGTATCCGGCGATCTGTACTACGCGGACGACAGCTTGTGGTTGTGGGGCGCGCCGGGCAAGGATTCCGAGGTCGGACTGTCCTTCTCGCTGAAGACGCCGTTCAACGAAGGCATCCTCGAGCGATGGCAGTTCGACGTTGCGGCCACGACGGCCCTGCGTTCAAAGGTTCCGCAGAAGCTCTTCCTCCCTCAGTCGTCCGAGGTTGCCCTGACGCTATCGGCATTGCTCGGCAACTGGACTCTGTTTGTCCGGGCGACTTCGACGCTCGACTACGATCCCTTCGGTTGGGACCTTGTTCCGTCCTTCGGTGTGCATATCCGATCCTGACGGGACCTCCTCGACGGGGCGGGGTGAGCCAGCACCCCGCCCCCTAGCCAAGTGAAGGGGGGCGACGTGAAGAAGCAAGTAGCGATTCTCGGGGCGGTCCTTCTGTTGGCCGCCCTCTCCGGGTGTATACAACCAATCCCAGACCCAGGCATTCGCCTGATCAGCGCCGAGGGGGTGCTGTATCCGCCGTTGTGCAATGGGATTCCGCTGCACTACGATGCGAATGTCCAGCCGGGGGACAAGCTCGTGCTCGACTGGGGTACCGGGAAAGACCAGTATGGGAATCACGTTGGACTGTCCGACGATCAGCGGTGGACGATTCGCGAGGTGCGTTTCCAGTGTGATGTGAAGCCGGAGGAAGACACGGTTTTCTGGCCGGCGAACCTTGGCGAGAATCAGTGCGTGTGGTTCCCTGGATGGACGGCGCCGATCGAGATGATCTCGGGCCTGCCACTGCCGATGTATCCGCTAGAGGGCTATCCGTGGGATTCGTGTGGCAGCCACGTTCTGCCTGACATGCCATCCCAGGGTGCGACGATCGCCGTCTCGGCTGAGGCGTCATGGATCGAAGTCGAGGTCGTGTTCGTCGAGGCCGGTGACTATCAGGTGCAGTGGCCGGGCGAGATGCTCGCGGTGCAGGCATCCGGCGAGAGCGCCAGCCGTCGATTGAGCGAATCCGGCGACGTGGTTGTGACCCAAGGTGCGCAGACGTGGACGTTTATCGTGCCCGCGGCGTGGTTCTGGATGGACGCCGAGGTGCGGGTGCGCGTGGGGCCAACTGGTACTTGTTGAGGAGGCCATAGGATGAGACGCTGTGCATGGACAGGCCGGGCGACGATCCGGCTCTTGATCTTCCTCGCGATGGCGGGGGCGATCTGCTATCTCCTCTGGGGGTGCGGGGACGACGGCGGCAACGGGGGCAGCGATCCACCGCCCTCACCGGTCAACAGCTTGCCGTTCGCCTACATGCCGCTCGTGCCCAGCGCCGACTACACGGTCGGCGGGCGGGTGGTGCTCGATCTGCGGTATCGAACCCACGGGTGTGATACAGCGGGCAATCCGACCAGCGCCACCGGCGCATGGGATCCGGACGGCGATCCACTTGAGTATCGAATCACCTGCAAGTGGTCTGTGTTCGACGTAGAGGACCGGCGGGTCAACGGGCAGTGGGTGACCTTCCGCAAGGACGACCGCGGTGAACAAGAAGCCGTCTTGCAGCTATGGATTGGCTGGGAGGCGGAGACGGTGAAGTATCCGATTTCCCCGATGAGCTGTGGGCCGGGGCCGCTACCGCCGGAGCCGTTCGTGTATGAGGTACGCGATGGGAAGGGCGGAACCGCCGGGTATCAAATCGTCTTGGGGCCGTCCTGATGGGTGAATACGCAGACGCCGTGGCCGAGCATGGAAGCATGGCCGCGGCGGCGCGGGCGAAGGGCATCCCGAAGACCACGTTTCACAAGCGATTCCACAGGGAACAGGGCGCCCCCACGACACAGCGGAAGAAGGCCGGATCACCCGGGCTGACAGCCGAGCAAGTGCTATTGCGGCATAGCACGGAACATCAGATACGGCACGCGGCCGCGCAGCTCGTTGAGGGGACGTTCATTCCCGAGGCGGAGTTCATTCGCGAGACTGGCGTCTCCGGCGGATACAAGCATATCGTGGAGCGAGACGAGTTCGCGCCGTTTCGCGGCGTGGCGTCCGGGCAGGTTGTCTACTGGTCGCACCCGACGTCTATCGCCGAGATGCGCAAGCAGCACGTCTTGAGATAGGGGGTGCCATGGCGCTTGACGAGGCACAACTGAAAGCGGCACACTCGGAGGAGGTAGAGCATCTGCAGAATGTCATCAACGAGCGAGAGCGGGAGTTCGAGGATTATCGCAAGGAACACGGCAGGCTGTCTTCGTTCTTCCGGCAACTGAATGCGGCGGTTGAGCCGATCAAGCCGGTATCGGCGGAGTACAAGCCGCGGACCGGCAGCCGGCAAATCTCGGCGCCCGTCGCAGCGTGTATGCACTCGACCGACGGGCATCATGGGGCCATGCAAGAGGCGTCGGAGATCGAGGGATTCAATGAGTTCTCGCCGGAGATTGGCGAGATGCGTCAGCTCGGGTTCGCTCGCGATGTCGTCGAGTGGACCGAGCTCCATCGTCATAGCTACGCCATCGACGAACTGCACCACCTCGTAACCGGCGATATGATCTCCGGCGACATTCACGAGGATCTGCGAGTGACGAATGCGTGGCCGGCCCCGGTTCAGGCGATCCGCGCCGGCGAGCTATTGGCGAAACAGATCGAGATCACCGCGCCGCACTTCGAGAAGGTCGTCGTCGAGTTCATCGTCAGCGATAACCACGGGCGGATGACGAAGAAACCGCAGGCGAAAGAGGCGGGGCTGAACTCGCTGAACTACGTCGTCGGCTGGTATGCGAAGGCGTTGCTCGCCGATCATGCGAACGTCACGTTCAACATCTACCCGATGCACGAGACGATTGTCCATGTACTGAATCGGCAGTATCTCATCTGCCACGGGCATGATGTGATCGGCTGGATGGGGCTGCCGTGGTACGGCATTCACCGCAAGGTGTCGAGGGAAGCCGTCGCGCGAATGCAGCTCGTGATGGATGACATCGCGAAAGCGCATCAAATCGGCTTCCATAAGTACGTTTTTGGCCACTACCACACGCCGGTCGATCTGCCGTTGTACATGGCGAGCGGTTCGGTGTCGGGTTGTGATGCCCTCGACCGCAAGCAGGGGCGCTATGCCAAGCCGTCGCAATCGGCGTGGATGGTGCATCCGGAGTGGGCCGAGTTCGACCGAACCAACTTTCGCCTTGGCTGAGAATGAGACATTGAACGAGGTCGTCTACCGTGCGGTCTTCGACGCAATCCGTGCCGAGCTCGAAGAGAACGTCGATCTGGATGACGCGATTCGCGACGTCGTGCGATCGATCATCGAGGAGAGAGCCGAGCAGATTGTCCGCGCCAAGCTCTCGCGTTCGTGATATGCTAAGATGAGCCATGCGCGTTGAACTGAGGATTGAGGAAGATGAACGCGGCAAGGCCCTGGTCGTCAGTGGCCCGGGATGGAAACAGCGCTGGTGGATCTGGTCGACGGCGCGGGTCAAGGTGTGGCTGAGGAGACATTTGTCCTCTTGACTCGAAACGTCTTTAGCCGTAGAGTGGGGGCATGGACAAGATGGTGGAACTGAAACCAGTCTCTCTAAGCGCGGAGATGCACGAGCACGTCCGCCGAGAGGCATTCCGGCGGCGGGTATCCATGAAGCAAGTCGTCGAAGAGGCGCTGAAGTTCCACTACGGCTGGAAACCAGAGGAGGTTTCAGATGGAAAGGACGAGATGGAAAGTGCCCCCGGCCCATAAGGACCGGGGGCGACGTGAGACCCCTTGCCAGAGGGGTCACAGAACAAGTAGCGACGTTAGGATACTCCAAACGTCTGTCCCGATTCAAGACCCTACAAGCCCCTATGTATACATCGGGAACCATCCGTGGGGCTTCGATCTCTATCAACACCCTCTCCGGGGTGAATGCCGCTGGCTTGAGGGACGTTTCGCCGGCCTGACCACCGACGAGCTCGACGAGCTCGAGGACGCCCGCTGGGCGGAGCAGTGTGCGCGTGAACGCGACGGGTTTGTCTCAGTGGCGAATCCCAGTCTGTGCGAGATCCCGGTGCTGTCACCGATCAACCTGAGCGTCCACGGGCGGGCGATGGCATCGCTTGATCGGCTGATGCGGCGCGAGGGGGTGGGATGATGTACGAGTGCTACGGCTGTGACGGCTACTTCCACCACGACGACGCGCCGTGTGAGGAGATTGACGGGCATCTGTACTGCCCGGAGTGCTCGGTGGATATGGGAGACGAAGCCTCGATGAGTAACGGGGCGGCTAGAGGAGGCACGATGACCGATCGCGAAACGATTGACCGAGCAATCCGGCGGGGCTTGGGGTTGCCGAATGACCATCAACTGACCGACGAAGATCGCCAGCGAGTGACGTGGCTCTACCTGTCGGGCAACCAGCTCACGGACGTGGCACCGCTGGCCGGGCTGACCTCGCTGACGACGCTCTACCTGTGGGGCAACCAGCTCACGGACGTGGCACCGCTGGCCGGGCTGACCTCGCTGACGACGCTCTACCTGTCGGGCAACCAGCTCACGGACGTGGCGCCGCTGGCCGGGCTGACCTCGCTGACG
>Ga0180008_1000803_pt1 | contig 22758 bp, 18 predicted proteins | sample MM_PW_MetaG_FD_121121 | JGI IMG/M metagenome (GOLD analysis project Ga0180008, IMG submission 121121) | Groundwater microbial communities from the Aspo Hard Rock Laboratory (HRL) deep subsurface site, Sweden - MM_PW_MetaG | ecosystem: Environmental > Aquatic > Deep subsurface > Groundwater...
CAACGGGATTTTGTGTTGAAAGAATAATCCCAACACCAAAAGATCTTGCTTGTTTAAGAAGTGTAAGCATTGGTTGTTTTGAAGGAGGATTTGCATTTGGTGGGAAATATCCAAAAATCTCATCCATATAAAGTAGGGCTTTAAGTGAAGATGTTCCCTCTTGTCTTCTCATCCAAGAAACCATTTGGTTTAATAAAAGTGATACAAAAAACATTCTTTGAGAATCATTTAAGTGGGCAATTGAAAAAATAGAAACCTTTGCTTTTCCATTTTCATCATAAAGTAAATTTGAAATATCTAAAGTCTCACCCTCTATCCAAGATTTAAAAGATGGATTTGCAATAATTGTATTTAATTTAAGTGCTAGTTTTAATCTATCATCTTGAGCAAAAAATGTCTCTAAATCAAATATTCCAACTTTTTCAAAAGGTGGTGTTACAATCAAAGAGATTAGTTGTTCTAAATTTAAGTCTTTCCCAGCAGAATAGTAATTCATAAATATTGAAGAGATTAAAATACTCTCTTTTGAAATAGAATCATTTTTCTCTTCTATTAGTGAAAGAATTGATGAAACAGTAGAATTAATTAAAGAAACCAATAAATCATTATCTTCTAAAACTTCACGTGATGGAGCTTTAAAAGATGATAAAATTGATATTTGAACACCAGCATTACTCCCTGGTGTATAAATAGTAAAATCAGCTGAATTTTTTAGTTTTTCAATTCTTTGAGTACTTTGAAAATCACTTTCAATTCCTTTTTTCCAAAGATTTGCAGTATTCAAAGCATGTTCTTTTAATGTTACTCCATTATTAATAGCATCTTGTTCTTCAATCCAAGGCTCAAAATCACTTCCTTGGAGATTTGGAAAAGTAAGAAGTAAATTTCCCATATCACCTTTTGGGTCAATGATTATTGAAGGAATATTATCAATTGCTGCTTCTTCAAGTAATGAAATTCCAAGACCTGTTTTTCCACTTCCTGTCATTCCAATAATTGCAGCATGGGTTAATAAATCTTTGTTTTTATAAACTAATGGAGTATAAACATCTTTTGATGATTCTTCTTTTCCAATATAAAAGAGTTTTAATTTTTCATAATCAATAGTACTATTCATAATAGACCTTTATTTATTAAATATATAATTAATATTTTAAGCAAATATTATAGCAAAAAAAAAGTGAATGCCTCTTTGACATTCACTTTTTTTGTATAAGATTTATTGTTTATTCTTCTATAATAGCATCTTCACTATTTGCTTTTAATTCAGCAATAGCAGCACTTCTTTCAATCACATCTGAAAATAAAGCACTTGTTCCAACAATTTGACCGTTTGTTGATTTTATATTAAAAAATTGCTTACCATTTGCTGACTCTTTTAATTCATATCTAGAATCTTCTTGGCAGTTCTTTTTAACAGATTCTATTCCATTTTTAGCACTTGCTTTTTGTGCGTAGTTTTCGCTTTTAATAATAGTCTTACCTTCTGCATTTACAAAAATAAATGAGAATGGTTCGTTTGCATCACTTTTTCTTAATTTGATTGTCATGATTTTCCCTTTTTATTAGATTCATATAGATTCTAGTTAAAAAAAATTTAAAAGGTTCTTATTTATTTAAAACTTTATTCATTATTTTGTAATATTTTAGAAGGATTTGAAGTAGATATATAGAGTAAAAACTCTATATATTTTTAATCTAAGATGATTCTTGCATTTAATTCTTGAATATCTCTAGCATTTTTAGGCATTACTGCCATAAAATCATCTAATTGACTTTTAGAAATTTTAACAGGAGATTTAAGAACTACCCATTTAACACCTTCAGTACAAGGAGGTGTTGTTAATGAACCATTAAATCTATAGTATTCTTTAAAGTTTGGTAATATCTCATATCCTAAAACTTCTGATTTAATTTCCTCTTGGTCATTTTTTTCTTCAGGAAGATTTCTTAATAATTTATTTAAAACTGAATTATCTGTATCTTCTTCAAAGAATACTGAAACAACTGCTAAGTTATTGTTTGCATCAGCATGAACTAAGTGTGCTTCCATAGGGTATGGTTTTCCATTAATAAGGTTTTCACTAGGTGTATGAAAATGAATTTGTTTTAATCCATACTTCTTATTATCAATAGTTAAATAATTACCACTTTGAAAATTAACTTGAACAGTATGCCCATCATTTATAAATGTAGTTGCTTTTGCATTTCCTTCAAAAATCAATGGTACTAGTTCTGCATTAATTGCTGTTGTAATATTTATAGGAGATTGGTTTAATCCTTCTTCACAAATTGTGAATCTTTCATCAAGTTGGCTCCAATTTTTTTGTCCTAAATCTCCCTCATACGTCCATTGCGCATAAGGTTCAGGTTCTCCTTCACTAAATATTAATGCTGTGATAAAAACAATAGATATTGCAATAATAGTATTTTTTAAACTCATAATTAAATTCCTTTTACTTTTTCTTTCTCTTTTCTTTTGGCTTTCATTTTGTTTAAAGCTAGTTTTCTCATATCTGCTGTTGTATCTAGCTCATCCATAATCTCAAGACCTAATAAAGTCTCAATGCAATCCTCTAATGTTACAATTCCTTCTGTTTGATTATAAGAATCGTGAACAATAAACATATGCTCTTTCTTTTTTATAAACATATTTAATGCTTTTGCCACATGTATATTTTCATGTAAAGAAAATACAGGTTTCATAATATTCTCAAGATTTATGTCATTGTTTTTCAATGCCTCTTTAAATATTTTTTTTGTTAAAACAATTCCAACAATATTATCAATATGACCATCATATACAGGAACTCTTGAAAATTTAAAAGTTCTTTTATCTTCGATAATATCTTTAATTAAAGTGTTCTTTTCTATTGCATAAACAACAGATCTAGGCGTTAAGATATCTTTTACTTTTATATTATTTAGTGTTAGAGTATTTTCAATAATTTGTGATTCTAAATCTCCAATGATTCCTTCTTCTTCACTTAGTAGTGTAGAGTGAATTAACTCTTCTCTTGAAATTGAATCAGTGCTTTCTTTTCCTATTTTTCTTGTAACAAATTGAGTTATTATAATAATAGGATAAGTAATAAATATGAAAATATTTATTAGTCTAGGAGCATGAGGAGCTAATTGTTTCCAATAAACAGCACCAATAGTCTTAGGTATAATTTCTGCAAAAAACAGAATCATAAATGTAAGCACGATTGAAACAATCATAACAAGAGTACTATTTCCTTCAAAAACATTTTGAGCTTGAACTCCAATTGCAGTTGCACCTAATGTGTTGGCAATTGTATTTAAAATAAGTATTGAAGCAATAGATTTATCTATATCTGTTTTTAGTTTTTTTAGTAATGTGCCAGCAACTGGATTGTTTTTTTCTAAAACAGAGATATAAGAGGCATTTGTAGATAGTAAAACTGACTCTAAGACAGAACATAAAAATGACGTACCAATAACTGCTATAAATAGTAAGATTAGAATTTCCATTTTAACTCACTTCTTAATAACCTGCGCCTTGGGGAATTATCTTCCAAGTAAACTCCTTTTTTTGTGTAAAATTCATAGGTAATAATATCAAAATAAACTTAATAAATAAATATTTTGACAAAATATCAATTTTTCTAGTATAATATGTTTATAAATTATTTAAATTTCTATTAAGGAGTTTACTATGGAATATGGATTAATACCAAAACTTAATCAATTTGTTGATAATAGATCTTTAGAGGTACAAAAAGTTCAGCCCTTAAGAGAGTCTTCAGAAGTTGAAAGTAAAAATGAACTAAAACAATTGCAACAAGATATTTTAGTAAAAGCAAAAGAAGTATCTAATGTTGAAAAAACAAAAACTGAAACACAATCAGCATCTAAATATGAGGTTGTTTTAACGAATACAAATTTCGGTTTTAATGACTCTTCAAAAGATTTTTATGTGAAAGCAGTGCGTGGAAATGCAGAAAATCAATATCCTACACAAGATATGATGAGAGTTAAAGCTTATTTAATGAATTTAGATACAAGTAATTCGTAAAAATCAAGTTTGATTTTAATCTTGCTTGATTTTTACTTTATTGTTAATATTTAACAATATCTCTTTTGCCTTATAAAATTTGTCTTTATCTTCTATTTCTAATCCATCCAATAAAGGTATGTATTTTAAAAAAGCAGGCCAAACTTTTTTATAAGCAGCAGGTCTTTTTTTTATAAAAAAAAGTGCAAGGGCAGTTGCCCCATTTATTAAGCCCTTTAACATAAGAGCTTTATTCTTTTGACCTTGTTTTTTATATAAATTCCAATCATCTTCAAGTAATTCATGTGCTTCTACAAAATAGTCATTTTCAATTGCATATAAAAATCTATCAATTGCAGTTTTTTGATTGAAGATTGAATAATCTATTTTCATTAGCCGTTTATCTCTTTGTCAAGATAATATCCAGTATGTGAACCTGAAACTTTATGATTTGCAGCAATTTGCTCAGGTGTTCCCTCATCAACTAACATTCCACCTTTATTTCCGCCTTCAGGCCCCATATCAATAACCCAATCAGAGTTTTTAATAACATCAAGATTATGCTCAATTACTAAAACAGAGTTTCCTAAATCAACAAGGTGATGTAGTACTTTTGTTAATCTATCAACATCAGCAAAGTGTAAACCAGTTGTTGGTTCATCTAAAACATAAAGAGTATTTCCAGTATCTTTTTTACTTAACTCTTTTGATAATTTTATTCTTTGAGCTTCACCGCCACTTAGTGTAACTGCATTTTGTCCAAGTGTAATGTATCCAAGACCAACATCACTTAGTGTTTGAAGTTTTGCATTTAGTTTAGGAACTTTTGCAAAAAACTCTAAGGCTTCATCAACACTCATGTTTAATACATCAGAAATATTTTTACCTTTGTATAAAATCTCTAAAGTTTGAGCGTTATATCTTTTACCATGACAATCATCACATTTCACCATAATATCAGGTAAGAAGTGCATTTCAATTTTGATTTCACCTTCACCTTGACATTTTTCACAACGCCCACCTTTTACGTTAAAAGAGAATCTTCCAATTTTATAACCTCTAAGACTCGCTTCCTTTGTTTTTGCATATAGTTCTCTAATTTCATCCATAAGTCCTGTATAAGTTGCTGGATTTGATCGTGGAGTTCTTCCAATAGGACTTTGGTCAAGATAGATTACCTTATCAAGTTTTTCTAAACCTTCTATTTCAACTCCATCAACTTTTTTTACTTTCCTAGCTCGATTTAAAAGCTCTTTTGCAACTGGAAGTAAAGTTTGTAAAATAAGAGAAGATTTACCACTTCCTGAAACTCCTGTAATTGCACATAGGTTTTTAAGGGGAATTCTTACATCTAAGGCTTTTATATTATTTATAGTTACATTTTTAATTTCAATAAACTCTTCTTGAGGACGATTATGAACATAATCTATTTTTTTTGCCCCCGTTACATATTTTGCAGTTAGAGTTTTTGCTTTATTCATTTGTTTTAAAGTTCCAGCAAATACAATCTCTCCACCATATTTCCCAGCATTTGGTCCAATATCAACTATATAATCAGCTGCTTGAATAGTTTCTTTATCGTGTTCAACTACAATTACAGTATTACCTTTTTCTTGTAAGGCTCTTAGTGTTTTGATAAGTTTATTTGTATCTCTTTCATGTAGTCCAATAGAAGGCTCATCAAGAACATACATAACTCCAGTTAGTCCAGAACCTATTTGCGAGGCAACTCTAATTCTTTGAGCCTCTCCTCCACTTATACTTCTTGCATCTCTTCCTAAAGTTATATATCCAAGACCCACATCATATAAGAAATAGATTCTCTCTTTTATCTCTTTTAAAATAGGTTTTGAAATCATTTGAAATTGGTCAGATAAATATTCAAAGTTTTTTTCATCTTGGAAAAATGTATGCGCATCTTCAATAGGGATATTTAATAAGTCACTTATATTTTTATTTGCAACAAATACACTTTGAGAAGAGGGTTTTAATCTGTTTCCATTACAAGAATCACATTTCTTTTCAGTCATATAATCAGCCATCTCTTTTTCGTCTTTGATCATGTCATAGGCTAATTTTATGATTCCTTCCCATTTTCTTGTTAGTTTGTGTTTTTTCCAAAAGAATACAGCATCTTCAACACTTCCATGTAAAATAGCTTTTCTTTGATGATCTTCTAAATCTTTAAAAGGAATTTTTGTATTAATATCCATTTTTTCACAAAATGCTAAAAGCATTTTAAAATAGAATCCTTTATTAAATCCATATATTACTTTTATAGCACCATCTTCAATAGTTAACTCTTCATCAATAACTTTTTTCATATCAAGTGCATATCTAATACCTAAACCATCACAAGATGAACAAGCACCTTTTGGTGAGTTAAAAGAAAATGATAAAGGCTCAAGTGGTTCAAAAGAGATTTTACATGAGAAACAAGCCATATGTTCAGAATAATGTATATGCTTTTCAACACCCATTTCTTCATGATTTAAAACTTCGATTTCAAGTTCTCCATAGCTCTCTTTTAGACCTTTTTCAACATCTTGAGCAATTCTATCTCTATTTTCTTCTTTGATTACAACTCTATCTATTACTATTTTAATAGTGTGCATTTTATTTTTTTCTAGTTCTATTTCTTCATCAAGTCTAGCCATTACTCCATCAATCATGGCTCTTACATAACCTTTACTTCTAAGGTTTTCAAGTAAATCAGCAAAGCTTCCTTTTTTTCTATTTACAATAGGAGCTAATATTACGATTTTTGATTCATTTGGAAGCGTTAAAACTTGATTAATAACATCACTTGCACTCATTTGAGAAATTGGTTCACCACATTGGTGACAATGCTGTTTTCCAATTCGGGCATATAAAAGTCTGAAGTAATCATATACCTCAGTAATAGTTCCAACAGTTGAACGTGGATTTTTAGAAGTTGTTTTTTGATCAATTGCAATGGCTGGAGTTAGCCCTTCAATTCTTTCAACATTAGGTTTTCCAACTTTATCTAAGAATTGTCTTGCATATGCAGAAAGTGATTCTATATATCTTCTTTGCCCTTCTGCATAAAGTGTATCAAAAGCTAGTGTAGATTTACCAGAACCTGATAGTCCTGTAAATACAATTAGCTTATTTTTTGGTATTTCTAGGTTTATATTTTTTAAGTTATTTTCACAAGCGTTAAATATTTTTATAGTATCTGTCATTTTTTGCCTTTAAAATTTTGAAGCCCATATTATAGGATAGATTTCTTAATAGCTTATTGAAATTTGTTTATGAGTGTTTTATTAATGGTAAAAATATAAAAAATCCTATTTATTATTAAACATTAAACAATATTTCGATACTTTCTACTTAATAATATAGGGAAGGGAAGAGTATCTTGGATAGATTTACAAATAGTTTTGAATTTAATGAACATACATATCATTATTGTGATTTAAAAAAAGTCTTTGAGAGATATTCAGTACTAAGAAAACTTCCTAACTCTTTGAAAATTTTATTAGAAGCAAATATTAGAAATGTACCCCAAGAGGATATAGCTACACTAATAGCTGCTTTTGTACATAAGAATTTTATGAAGCAAATTGAGTTCTATCCTTCTAGATTAATAATGCAAGATGATATTGGAATTCCTTCCATGGTAGAACTAGCATCTCTAAGAGATGTTGTTTATTTTTATGGAGCGAATGTAAAAGCAGTAAATCCACAAATAATGGTAGATTTAGTAATAGACAATAACACAAATGTAAGAAATCATAAAGAGATACAAAGAAATAAAGAAAGATATACTTTTATCAAATGGGCTCAAAGTGAGTTTAAAAACTTTTCTTTAATTCCTCCAAATTCAGGTTTTTCTCACCAAATAAATTTAGAGTATTTATCTACTATGATAAATTTAAAACAAGAAAATAATAAACTATTTATATATCCTGAAACAATAATTGGAACAAATACACAAAGTACTATGATAAATGCTCTTGGAGTATTAGGTCTTAGTATAAGTGAAATACAAGCGCAAGCTTCAATGTTGGGTTCATCTGTAATTTTGAATTTACCTATTGTTATAGGTGTTGAAATAGTTGGCTCTTTATCTCAAGGCGTGGGAATCATTGATGCATCTTTAAAACTAGCAGGTAAATTAAAAGAACATAATCTTGAAGATAAAATTATAGAGTTTTATGGAAGTGCTTTACGAAATATGACAATAGAAGATAGAGCTACATTATCAAATACTGCAACACAATATGGAGCTATTTGTGGATACTTTGGCGTTGATGATAATACTATTGCTTATGTGGAACAAACAAGAGGCGTTGATGCAAGTCTAATTAAAGAGTATTTCATAAAACAAGGTATGTATAATAACCATGATTTAAATTATGATGAAAATATAAAATTTGATTTATCAGCAGTTAAGCCAATCATAGCAGGACCACGAAGTTTGGAAGATAAGATATATGTAAATAAAGTACCTAGTAAACTAGCTTCATTTAAAAAAGGAAATTTTGTTCGTGATAATGATATTGTACTAGCAGCAATTACAGCACATACTATAAATTCAAATCTAACACTTTTAATTCAAGCAGGACTTCTTGCAAAAAAAGCATGTATCTTAGGTCTTAATATAAATAAAAATATCAAAAGAGTATTTAACCCAGGGTCTTTAGTAGTAAAAGAGTATCTACAAAGAGTTGATTTACTAAGATATTTAGAAGAACTAGGCTTTTATATAACAGGTTTTGAAGATGAAACATCTATTCATAATCCTATGGAGTTAGTAGAGATAGTCTCTATGGATATAGAAAAGTTTAACTTAGATGTTTCATCTATTAGCTCTGGAAATAAAAATCATAATGAAAAAATGCATTCACTAGTAAAATCAAACTGGTTAATGTCACCTGCTTTAGTAGTGGCGTACTGTTTAAAGGGAAATATGAATTTTGATATTACAAGTGATGCTATCTCTCAAGATATATATCTAAGTGATATATGGCCTAGTTCTCATGAAGTAAATGAATATCTATCTAGAATTGATTATAGTGTATATAAAAATGTATATAGTGATTTGTTTCTAGGAAACAAACAATGGCAAGAAATTACTTATGATAAAACACAAACATATAGCTGGAGTTATCTAAATACGTATATAGAAGAATCAAAATTATTTGAAAATATAAATTTAGAAAAGATAGATATTAAAAATGCAAGAATTCTGGCTCTTTTAGGAAATGATATATCAACAAATCAAATTTCACCATATGGACAAATCTTTCCATATACGCCAGCTGCTTTATATCTTGAATCAAAAGGCTTACATCCTGATGAATTTGATACTTTTGAAAATAGACTTGGAAATGCTGAGGTGATGAGTAGAGGAACACTATCAAATATTAAATTGAAAAATAAAATGGTAAGTCCAAAAGAGGGTGGTTTTACAAAAGATTCTTTAAGTGGTGAGATTATGCCTATATATGATTATTCTAGAAAAATGAAAGAACAGAATATACCTCTTGTAATATTTGCTGGAAAGAATTATGGAATAGGAGAACAAAGAGCATGGGCTGCAAAAGGTTTGAAACTTCTTGGAGTAAAAGCTGTAATTGCAAAATCTTTTGATAAAAAATATCATACAGATTTAGTTTCAATGGGAATTTTACCATTAGAGTTTATAGATGATGATATAGATAGTTTATACCTAAGTGGTGAAGAGCTTATTTGTATTAAATCAAATGATATAAAAGTAAATGCCAAAATAGATATAGAGATAAAAAAATCATATGATATAAAAACTATAACTGTAAAAAGCAGACTTGATTCAAAAGCTGAGGTTTTATATTATAAAAATGGCGGAATACTAGCTTATTTATTAAAAAATATTTAAAAAATATAAGGAATTTAATGGAACAAATTATTCTGTTGATGTTATCAACAGCAATTGTGGCAGTAATACTAGGGATTATTTTAAAAAAGTTTGATGTTCCACCTATTGTTGGTTATATATTATCAGGAGTATTTTTAATAAGTATAGCAGATGCCGATACAAAAGATTCTCATACTTTAGAGCAAATAGCTGAGTTTGGTATTGTATTTTTGATGTTTACAATTGGACTTGAAATGAAACTTGAAAACCTTCTTCAAATGCGTAAACAAGTATTTGTTTATGATGGACTTCAAGTTTTGTTATCAATATTGTTTTTTACTTTAATTGCTCATTTTGTATTTACTTTAGATATAAAATCTTCATTAGTAATAGGTGGTGCTTTATCACTATCTTCAACAGCAATTGTTCTTAAAATATTGAATGATACAAATAAAATAACAAACTATTATGGGCAAAACTCTTTGGGAATATTAATTTTCCAAGACTTAGCTGTTATTCCTATATTATTAGTTTTAACCATATTATCAAGTAGCGGCAGCTCAATTAGTAATTTACTTGTTGATATTGTTTTATCAGGCATTGTATTATTACTTATAATGCTAGTTTTTGGTAAATACTTTTTAAATCATATTTTAAAACTTGTTAGTAAAGCTGAAACACATGAACTATTTATAATGATAGTTTTAATAATAGCAATTGGTTCTAGTTTTTTAGCACACTATTTAGGATTTACCTATTCAATGGGAGCTTTTATTGGTGGTATGTTAATAGCTGAAACTCATTATAAACATCAAGTTGAAGCTGATCTTATACCTTTTAGAGATCTGTTTTTAGCTCTGTTTTTTGTAACTGTTGGAATGCATATTGATATTCAATTTTTTATGACTCATATTATTCAAGTTTTCGGATTAAGTCTTGTTATTATGATTATTAAAGCTTTGATTATTTTTTTGATAATGTATTTTTTTGTTGGGAAAAGAGTATCTTTAGAAACATCACTAACAATTTGTCAAGTTGGAGAATTTTCATTTGTTGTTTTTACACAAGCTACCCAAAGTACACTTCTAGATGCTGTAACTGGCCAATTATTAACACTTTCTGTAATAATCTCAATGGTAATAACTCCATTTATTTTAAAAAATATTAGTAAAATTACAAATAAAATATTACAAAAAAAAGATGTTCATAGCCAAATATTAAATACATCAAAAAAAGTATTAAAGAATCATGTTATTGTTTGTGGATATGGAAGTTTTGGTAAACAAATACTTTTAAATTTAAAAAATGCAAATATTGAGCATATTGCTATTATAGATAATTATGAGTTTTTCGAAAATGCATTATCTCATGGAGAAAAAGTACTTTTTGGAAATCCTACACAAAAACATATATTAGAAGAAGCTGGAATCAAAAATGCAAAAGCTGTGATAATAGCTCTTCATGATATACAAAGTATTACACTTTTATCACATACGATAAAAGAGATAAATACTCAAGTGAAAATATTAGCAAAAGTTACGAAAAAAAGTGTTCTTCCTGATACTATTGATAGTGAAGATTTTGTTGATATTTATGATTGCACAGCTGAAATGTTAGTTGAAAGATCAATCAATTAGGAGAATAATTTTTCCACTAAAGTATTTCCACTAAGTTTTTAATAATTATATTTTTAATAGTAAATTAATAAAAATATAATAGAATATAGAATGATAGAAAACTTGGAATTACAAATGCAAAATAACGTTATAATGAGTATTAATAAAAAATATAAATTTAATGAATTAGTTGATGTTATTGAATTTGAAGAACTATTAAAAAGTCTTTATAAGGCTACAGGGATTCCTAATGCACTAGTAGGAGTAGATGGAGAAATTATTTCACAAACAGGATGGATAGATGCTTGTTCATTATTTCATAGAGTTAATAAACACAGTAATCTTCAATGTCAAAAGAGTAATAATAACTTAATAAAGAGTGTTTCTAATGGTAAAGGGATATGTACTTTGTGTGGAAATGGCTTGTTTGATTATGCAACACCTATACTTTTAGAAGGAGAAGTTTTAGCTACTTTATTTTTAGGACAAGTTTTGATGGAAACACCAAATATGGAGTTTTTTAAAAAACAAGCTCAAAAATTTAATTATGATGAAAATAAGTATCTTGAAGCAATAAATACTATTCCTATTGTTACAAAAGAAGAAATTGAATCTACTATGGATTGTGTTGTAAAAATGTCACAAATGTTAATAAAAACTAGCCTATCAAAATTACGTGAAATATCATTAGAAAAAGATCTTCATCAAAGTAATCAAAAAAAAATACAATTAAAAGATATATTAGATTTTTCTCCTGTTGCAATTTCTTGGGCAAACTTAGATGGTAATATTGAGTATATTAATCATAAATTTACAGAATTATTTGGATACATACTTGAAGATATTCCAAATATTGAAACTTGGTATAAAAAAGCTTATTCTGATTTAAAATATCAAAAAAATGAAATAAAATCTTGGCATGAAGAGATTTTATTAGCTGGTAAAGAAAATAAACCCATTCCTATTTCTCAAAGAGAAGTTAGTATTATATGTAAAGATGGAAGTGAACGGCGAGTACTTGTTTATTTATCTTGGTTGGGAGATAAGTGTTTAGCAAATTTCAATGATATTACTGCTCACTGGAAAAGTGAATTACGAAATCGTGCACATGATTCTATGTTGGAAATGGTTGCAAAAGATTCTTCTTTAACCGATATCTTAAATACAATTGTAAAAAATATTGAATTAGAAGATTCTACTTCATTATGTAGTGTATTATTAATTGATAAAGATGAAAAACATCTGTTTATTGGTGCATCACCTAGTTTACCTGATTTTTATAATAAGGCCATTAATGGTACAAAAATTGGCCTTGGTATTGGTTCTTGTGGCTCAGCTGCTTTTTTATCTGAACGAGTTATTGCTGATGATATTATTAATCATGAATTTTGGCAACCATACAAAGGATTAGCACAAAAAGCTGGTTTGGCTGCTTGTTGGTCAGAACCTATTATCTCATCAACAGGAAAAGTTTTAGGTACTTTTGCAATATATCATAAAAAACCAGCAAGTCCAAATTCAAGTGATATTGAGAGGATAAGTTTTGCAGCAAATTTAGCTGCAATTGCCATAGAAAATAGAAATGCTCGTTATGAATTAGAACATAGAGCATATTCTGATTATTTAACAGATTTAGCAAATCGACGATATTTTATTGAACAAGCTGAGTTAGAATTATTACGATGTAATAGATATGAATCGGAATTATCTTTAATAATGTTAGATATTGATTTTTTTAAAAAGATTAATGACACATATGGTCATAATGTTGGAGATTTAGTTCTTCAAAAAATTGCACAGTTAAGTCGTATAATTTTACGAGATATTGACACAATTGGACGAATTGGTGGTGAAGAATTTGCTATTTTATTGCCAGAAACTACCCTTACAGATGCAATAATAGTTGCTGAGCGTTTACGTGTCGAGATCTCAAATACATCAGTGATATTAGAAAAAGGTGAAGTTACTTTCACTTCTTCATTTGGAGTTGTATCTGCAAATAATTTAAATATTGATGAATTACTAATAAGAGCAGATAAAGCTCTTTATAAAGCAAAAGCGAGTGGACGAAATAAGGTATGTACTTTTAATGAATAAAAAATTATATTCTTAATATTTCATATAGGTTTATGAATTACTATTTTATATTCTTCTGTTCTAATTTTTCTTTGAATCTCTCTTTTTACGGCATTAATTGCATATTTTTTATTTCCACCATATATACTTGTTATTATTTTTGATTTACAATTTTCACAAATAAAATCAGTCTTTACAACTTCTGTATATTTTGTATGGCAAGAACTATCATCATATACCAATAAAGAATCACATTTTGGGCAATAACACTCTATGTTTATTATTTCATCTTTAGCCCATTTCCATCTCCATTTTGCATCATAGATAGAATCTTCTATATATTGAGTATATTCTGCTTTTGTGTTATTTGTAAATAATAATAAAACTTTTATTATAGTAATAAGTGCTAGACTAGAGATAATCAATAATGCCCATATTGGAAGAGCATATGAAATTAATAATATATTGTAAATCAAAATAGTTTTAATAGATAAAATTACCAATAAATCAACAATATATTTATTAGTTTGGGGTATAAAAAATAAAATAGCAACACTTATAATAAGTGAAGTGATTATTAAAAAACTAATTTTTATTTTTGAGTTTTCTATTTGAATGCCTTTTTAGCTTGAATTTTCGGAATTATATAGTATCCAGACTAAATTTAAAATTTCTTACTAAAAAAATATTACATTCATATTAGTTTAGAGGAAAATTTATAGTTGATAAGTATAATTTTCTTTTTGGAAAAGGCAAAAATATAGAGGAGAAAAAGTTTATTAGTTTGATAAATTACAAGAGATACTATAAACTATTATGTTCAAGAAACACTAATATTTTTTTGAACATAATGAATTGATAAAGATTAGAAACTATTATTTAAGCAATTTTATTTAAAACAGCTTTCTCTTCAATGGTAAAACATTGATGTGGATATTGGGCATTACGATTTTGAAATGCCAAAATTGCTTTATTGATAACCACACCTTTATCAATATTAATAGCTTGTTTTATGGTTTCATTTGTTTGCCAAGCTTCTCTTCCAGCTAATACAGTTGATAAATAAACAATCAATGCTGCTGAAATAGAACGAGTTGCACTCTCCCAAAGGTAACTTGGAGTATGGTCAACTGCATAATAATCAATACGGTTGTATTTAAACATTGGTTTTTTAAAGGTGGTTGGTTTTGCAAAAAAGAAACCCATTCCTTCATCACAACTTATATCAATAATTAAACTATCAGGTTTCAAGCTTGAACTCTCTTCTTCAATGATAAAATTAGTAGGATTTGCAGTATCTTGAAAAACTCCATTTACGATAATATCTGATTGACTAATAAGTTCTGATAATGAACTAATAGACCCATCATGTTCAATAACAATCATGCGAGGTTCATCGTTATTACCCTCTTGAATTCTCACATAATGACAATCAAGAACCTCTTCTCTTACTTCATGATCAGGTCGTTGTACACAAATAGTAATATCTCTAAAACCATGAGCTTTTAATGCATAAACAGCACCACGACTAACAGCTCCAAATCCAAAGATGATAGTTTTACGTTGATTTCCATAATGTCCATCTATTCCTTTTAGTTGTAAAGCATGTATAACTGCGCAGTATCCAGCCATTTCATTGTTTTTATAAAAAGTATGTCGGCCAACTTGACCCTCTGGCGACCAAACGAACATATCTTCAAAGGCAATTAGAGTTTGTTTTCTCTTAATGGCAATATCTGTTATCTCTTTTTGTTGTACACAATGCACATAACCCCAAAGTGTTCCACCTTCACAAAGTTCTTCTAAATCAGACAATACAGGTTTATTAATAATAACAGTTCCAATATTTGCCAATAAGTTATGTCTTGTATCAATTCCCCCAGTTAATGAGGCAATCTCTTCATCAGGTATACCAAATGGTGCTCCATATCCTTCTTCAAAGATAAGTTGTTTTCGTAAAGTTTCAGGAATTCGTAAGAGATGATTTGGATGAATTGGAAGCCTTCTTTCATCAATTTTTTTTGAAGTTCCAATAACGCCTATTTTTAATTTTTGCATGTTGTATTTCCTTTTTTAAATTTATTATTTAGTTTTTCTCATATTCCAAAAGCTACTTTTATTTAAAAAGTCTGGACCATCGTAAACACTTTTCAAATCAGATATTGTATATACAGCTTTTTGGTCAAGTTCATTAATAAGAAGTATAAGTTTTGGGATATTTCGTCTTCTTTCAACGATAAATAAAACTTCAACTGCTTTGTTTTCACCCATATCTCCATCAACAGAAACTACTTTGTAACCTTCTTCTCTTATTTTAAGTGCTAAAATATCACGATTAAATGAGATACAACGAACTAGCTCTTTTCCAATAGCAAAACGACTTTCAATCCACATACCAACATAAATACCAGTTGCAAAGCCAGCAGAATATGCAAAAGCTAAATGCCATTGGTCAAGATTTTTAAATACCATTCCAGCAGCAACCAGCCAAATGCTGATTTCAATAAAACCAATCATAGATGATAATAGTTTGTATCCACGAAAGATAACAATAGTACGAAATGTCCCTAAAGATACATCTGCAACTCTTGAAAAAAAGATAAGTATTGCTAATAAATAGGGATATTCGACTATAAAATCAGCCATTTTTATTTCTTAATTTGTTTTTCATTTGATCTCCTTTTATAAATTTTTTTAGGCAGAACTTTATTGAGGAAGTATTAGTTCCCAAGATAGTTGTGATTATGTATATTTTTCTATTTGTAAGTATTTAAGAGTTTTAAAATTAAAATTCTAAGGACAAAGGTCAAAGGGTAGGATAATTGATTATATGAGCAACAGTTTTTTTCTCTAATTAGAGTTCTTTCTTTTTATAATCAATTCCAGATAGTGTTTCCATTCTATCACAATAATTTCTATATGACTAGTTTATGTTGATTTTAGAATTTAAAATTTTTGTTATAAATGTAGATATTTTGTTATGATAGTATTTTTGAATTCTGGTTATGGTGTGTAATATTAATTTATAATTGCTTTAAAATATTAAGTATATTTTCTGCTTTCCATTCAACACAACAAGAATATTTTTTATCATATTCTACATTTTTTATTAATGTAGAAAAACTCTTTTCTGTAAAAAAATAGTCATAATATGGCAAAGCAGTAGTAATATGTCCTATATCATCAAGGTCATTTACTTTAAAATTTTGGTTTTTATTCCATCTAATGGTTGAAAACATTTTAGCTCGAATATCAAAAGTAGGAAAATATGTATCTATTTTTTTATTATCAAATAAGTTGTAAATCATATTAATAATAGGTTGAATATCATCCTCTGGTTCATTACCTATTTGTTCTTTAGAATTAGTTTCATTAGTAGCAAAATAACTAAAAGTAAATTTTATTCTATCTTTATTTGCTGTTAATAAACCAGCTATTTCACTCATGTAAACTTTATGTTGAGTTTTGAGTTCATGTTCAAATTCAACTTTTTCCTTATTTATTGTATTTACCATATCCTTTCTTGAATTAATCAATATAGATTCTTTTTTTTCATCTAATTTATTTCTAACAAATTCTGAAAAAGTGTATTCCCAACTATCTTTAAAATATTTTTTTTGTATAAATTCATTATTTTCATTTGATAAAAAAGGTAAAGGTTCAAAATCAATTGCTCCTAAAATATCACATACTTTACTCCAAACAAAAATATCAGTTTCATAGATTGCATCTTTCCCTTTCAAATTTTCGTATAGGAAATAAAGTAATTCATATTTAATTAGTTCCATTTCAAACATAATTATTATATTTTCTGAAAGAAGTTCCATAATTTTTGTTGTTTCATTAAATCTATTTATATCTTTTTGTTTAAAAAGTTCAGAATATAATCTATAACTTAAAGGACAAATAATTTTTTTCTCTTTAGAAAGTTTGATTAATGTATTATAAATTTCAATTAAATTTTTATCAGTATTTTTTCCCAATGACACATCACATAAATAACCCCAATATTTTGTATCAAGATAAATTTTAAATCTATCTTTAATAGATTCTCCAAGTTTTAAACGATGTTCTTTTCTATGTGTTTCAATTGAAAACAAAAACTATCCTTTATAATTCTTTTTTTGATTATTTTATATTAACATACTATCAATGAAATAATTGACATTAAAAATATAATTAGCTAAACTTTTACCAAACAATCGTTTGGATAAAATTATGGCAATCAAAAAAACATCAAAAGAAGAGATTTTAAAAGAGTCTATTAAACTTTTTAAAATACGAGGATATTCAAATACTTCTATGGCAAATATTGCTGAGGCTTGTGGGCTAATAAAAGGAAGTATTTATCATCATTTTAAGAGCAAAGATGAGATAGGTTTGGAGTCTTTGAAATATATTCACAACTATTTTGCTGAGTTTATTTTTTCTATTGCTTACAGAAGTGATTTAAGTGATAAACAAAAAATTGAGCTAATAGTCAAAAAAACTGATGAGTATTTTTTACAAAGTGAGGGTGGTTGTTTACTTGGAAATCTGGCTTTAGAGTCTAGCACTTTAAACTTGGATTTTAAAGAGGAGATAAAAGCATATTTTACAGCTTGGGAAAATGCTTTAATAAAAATCTTTGAAAACAAATACTCAAAAATAGAAGCTTCAAATCTTGCAAAAGAGTATGTAGCTTTAACTCAAGGTGCAATAATGATGATGAATTTATATGATTCATCTGAAAATTATCTAAAAGTTGGTGAAAAAATCATTAGTTTAATCTAATGGTTTTTTTTTATCTTATTTAAACAAACAATCGTTTGGTTGTTTAAATTAATTAAAAAGGAAAAAAAATGAGTTATTTCAAAAAATTCAAAGGGCAGGGCGAAGCACTTCCAACAAAATCACCAATAAGTGAAATAGTCTTTGCGTGGTTTGGTGGATTTATTTCAATATTTATTATTGGATATCTGACAAAATCTTATGATAATCTTTTGGTTATGGGCTCTTTTGGAGCCTCTTGTGTATTGTTATTTGGATTTCCTAAAAGTCCATTTTCACAACCAAGAAATGTGATTTTAGGGCATTTTTTATCTACATTTATTGGTTTAGCATTTTTACATATTTTAGGAAATGAATATTGGAGTATGGCATTATCTTTGGCAACTGCAATTGCAGTTATGATAGCTACAAGAACAGTTCATCCACCAGCTGGATCAAATCCTTTGATAGTGTTTTTATTGGGTGCAAATTGGGATTATTTAATATTTCCTAGTTTAATAGGTTCTATTATTCTAGTTCTTGTGGCAATTTTCTATAATAATTTGCATAAAAATAGAGCTTATCCCGAATATTGGCTCTAATAAAGGCAAATAATCATAAAATGTCAACATTAAAATAAACAATAACTCAAAGGACTTTTTATATGCCATTTTCAAAACTAATTTCTTTAGATGAAATAAATCAATCTTTAAAGGAAAATGTTTATACAAAGCCTACTTTAATTCAAGAAAAAGTAATACCTCTTGTTTTAGAAAAGAAAGATATTATGGCAAAAGCTCAAACAGGTAGTGGTAAAACTGCTAGTTTTGTATTACCAATACTTCAACTTTGGACAAATCAAAACTATGAAGGTAAATCAAAAATCAGAGCTTTAGTTTTAACTCCTACACGAGAACTAGCTCTTCAAGTATCACAAGCTTTTATAATGTTTTCTAAAAATCTAATAAAAAAACCAAAATTAGTAAGTATTATTGGTGGACAAAGTATAGGTGAGCAGCTTTTAGAGATTCAAAAAGGTTGTGATATTGTTGTGGCAACTACAGGAAGATTACTTGATATTTTAGAGAAAAAACAATTAAATCTTTTAAATCTTGAATTTTTTGTTTTAGATGAAGCAGATAAAATGCTTGATTTTGGTTTTGAAGAAGAGTTAGAACTACTTTTAAAACAATTACCAAGTACTAGACAAAATCTTTTGTTTTCTGCAACTTATCCTTTAAAAGTTCAAAATATTATCTCAAAAATTACAAAAGATGCTGTTGAAGTTTTTATAGAAGATGAAACACCAACTGTACAAACTATAAATCAAAGGGTAATAGAAGTAAATAAAGAGAACAGAAGCCCACTTCTTAGAAATCTAATACAAAACAACACTTGGGAGCAGATATTGGTTTTTATGGCAAATAAACGTTCATGTGATAATATTGCTGCGAAATTTAGAAAATATGGATTAAATGCTGAGTCTTTTCATGGTGACTTACTTCAAGATGAAAGAAATGAAACTTTACAAGATTTCAAAGATAAGAAAATAAAAATCTTATTTGCTACAGATATTGCAGCTCGGGGACTTCATATAGATGATATCTCTTGTGTTGTAAATTTTGATTTACCAAGAGCAGCAGCTGATTATATTCATAGAATTGGCAGAACTGGACGAGCTGGGAAGAGTGGAACTGCAATATCATTTATTGGGTTAGAGGATTTTGAACACTTTGATTTAATAGAGAAAAAATGTGATATAAAACTTTTAAAAGAGCAAATTGAAGGTTTTGAATTAAGCGGAAATCCTATTTTAAAAGAAAAAGGAATTCAGCCTATAAAAGGTAAAAGAATGAGTAAAAAAGATAAGTTAAGACAGCAAGCTTTAAAAGACTAGATAGTCTTATAAAGCATTGCTATTAAAATAATTACATTTAAAATTAAGATATATTTTTTATAAGAAGTTGCTTGAACTAAGTGTTTTATTTTTATTCCAAAATATACTCCAACAAGTGAAGCCATTCCTACAACAGCACCTTCAAGATATAACATTTGACCATGCATTGAAATAGAAGCAAATCCAGCAATAGATGAGAAGATAACAAAAAATAATCCCAATGCTGTAGCTGATTTTAAATCATATTTCATAAATCCAACTAAAATTGGTGTTAATAAAATAGAACCACCAACTCCAATACTCATAGCAATAATTCCTATAAAAGATCCAATGAGAAATAAAGTAACTTTACTATGTTCTTTTCTTTCACAATCATGAATAGCAGGTGAATAAAAGATTCTAAGAATAGAGAATATTAATATGGCAATAAAAAGATATTGTAAAAATTCATTTGAAACATTTGTTACGATATATCCACTTTGAAGACCACCAACAAATCCTCCTGCACCTATTACTATTCCATCTTTTACAACATTTTGAGCATATTTAGAGTTTAAGAAAGAGCCGTAAATTGAAGAAAAAACCATTTGCATAATAGATATGGCAACGGCTTCTTTCATTACATAACCAACTAGTAGAAGAATAGGAACAAGAATCATTCCTCCTCCAACTCCGAAGAAACCAGATATAAAACCTGTTATAATTCCAAAGCCGGCTAGTTCTAATATCAAGAATCGCTCTTTTTAATTGAATTCATAGCTTCAATAAAATTGTTATATTCCTCTTCAAGCTTTTTGTCTTTTACACTTACATCAATTCCATCTTCTTCTTTTAATGCAACTTCAACAACATTAATTCTTTCAAGAAGATATTTGAACATTTCTTTATTGATATCTGGTAAATCCCCATGTGCCATTTTGCAGTTTTTATTATCACGTCTAATAATTTTAGCAGGAACTCCAACAGCTGTTGAATTATCAGGAACATCACAAACAACAACAGAATTTGCACCAATTTTAGAATTTCTTCCAATTGTAATATTTCCTAAGACTTTTGCACCACTTCCAATTACTGTATTTGATTTAACAGTTGGATGTCGTTTCCCTTTATCAAGACTAACTCCTCCAAGAGTTACACCTTGATAAATCAAAACATCATCTTCCACAATAGCAGTAGCACCAATAACCACACCAATTGCATGATCTATAAATACTCTTCTTCCTATTGTACAAGCAGGATGAATGTCTGTTTTTGTTAAGAAACTAGATATTCCATTAATTACTCTTGAAAGTTTTTTCCAACCCTTATAATAAAGCTTGTTTGCAATTCTATAGTTAATAATTGCCCAAACACCTGGGTAGTTAAAAAACAGTTCTAAATTATTATCTAAAGCAGGATCATTGTTTCTTGGCACATAAAAATCCTCTTTTATTTGTGCCCAAAATGAAATCTTTTCTTGAATTTGCGTTTCTTCATCACTCATGATAACTCCAAATAGTTTTTAAATAACTATTTTCATTTAAATATTTTTCAATATCTTTATAATTATGGTCATTTAAATTTTTTCTTAAAATTGCTCTTATTTCGTCAGTATCGTAATCAATATCTTCTAAAATATCAATAATTTTTTGAGACTCTAAAATTTTTTCTAAAACAACTTCACCATTTTTGAATACAACATTAACTTCTGTTGGGTGTGAGAATAAGTTATGCTTCATACCTAATGTATCTTGATAAGCTCCCACGTTAAAGAAACCTATAAAATAATCTTCTTTATTTAGATTTACATCATGTAAATATAAAGGTTTTTTTATATCAAATGGTAACTCTCCATCACTATCACAAGTAATATCCCATAATGATGCACTTCTTGTAGGTTTTTTATCAAGATGAGTAATAGGCATTATTGGAAATTCTTGGTCAATTCCCCAGTAATCAGGAAGTGATTGGAATACTGAAAAGTTTAATAAATATTTTTCTTGAATATTTTCATCAAGTTTTTTTAACTCTTCATAATGGTCAATTTCAAGTAATGATATGGCTTTTTTGATAACTTGGTGTGTTAAAATTTCAGCATTTGATCTATCTTGTAAATCAATATAACCTAAATCAAATAGAGTTAATAAAGATTCCATATGGTCAATACTATCATGCATATATTCATAAGCAGTTTTTTTAGACATATCTCTTAATAAGTCATGTAACTCTTGAATTAATGGAGGATTTTTTTCTTTTAAATTTAAATGATCAATTGCATATTCAGAAGAGAAAAGTTCTAAAACAGGAGTTATTAAAACAGTTGAAGCAGCACTTATAAATCTTCCTGATTCCGTGAAAATATTTGGTTCATCAACACCTTTTTGACGTGCTATATCTTTTAATGTAAAAATAACATCATTTGAAAACTCAGATAATGAATAAAATCTTGTTCTTTCATAAGCATTATATTCAACTGCTAATCCACCACCAATATTAATTGAATCAAGGTTTGTAGCACCTAAGTTTTTAAGCTCAGCGTATATATGTCCAGCTTCTCTTA
>Ga0180008_1000804_pt1 | contig 22742 bp, 23 predicted proteins | sample MM_PW_MetaG_FD_121121 | JGI IMG/M metagenome (GOLD analysis project Ga0180008, IMG submission 121121) | Groundwater microbial communities from the Aspo Hard Rock Laboratory (HRL) deep subsurface site, Sweden - MM_PW_MetaG | ecosystem: Environmental > Aquatic > Deep subsurface > Groundwater...
CTGCTGATGAGGCAAGAGAAGATTTAAAGAAAAATCCGAATGATCCTGTATTTGAATATATTACTGCTGTTGAAGACGACAAGATAGCAAGGACGTGGTTTCATTTCGATACAAGAAATTGGAATAAAACAATTAATGGAATATTAGTGATAAAGCCCATTGAATGAAAGAACATAAAAATAAATTTGGGAGGTAATTATGAGTATCTTTGGAGCTGTTGGAGAATTTTTTGGAGGTGGTGCAGCAAAAGCTGTAACTGGAACCGTAGAAGGCATCGCCAATGTCTTTGACAAGTTCATCGAGACTGAAGATGAGAAGACTGCAGCCAAACTCCTCCTTGCAAAAATGGCTCAGAGACCTGCAGAACTTCAAGCCGAGATCAACAAGCTCGAAGCTGTTCACAGAAGTACCTTTGTGTCTGGCTGGAGACCATATATAGGATGGATACTTGGAACATCTTTAGGATTCTATTACCTTCCTCAATTTGCAATGGCTTCTGTACTTTGGGTAAGGTTGTGCTGGAACGCGCAAGTTCTTATTGCTTATCCCATCACTGAAATCCATGGGCTCACCGAACTTGTCTTTGCGATGCTTGGTATGGCAGGTCTTCGAACTGTTGAGAAGTTTGGCGGGGTTAGTAAATAAGAGGATTTGCTTGAAACGTTCGTTTAACGAACGATTGGAGGATAAGATGGGAGTTAAAGACGAGATTAATGAGAAGTTGCAGAGATTGCTTGATTTGGTTGAAGGGGAAGATAGGGCTGTTAAGGCTTTGGAGAGGACTTGTTCTCGGCTAGAAAAGCAGAATGAGGACTTGTTTAATAGGCTGATGGCGAGGAAGTTTGAAGATTATGCTCTTCATGCGGAAGGGAAGAACTTGGCAATGGAAACCTTTAAGGAGTTTGATCCTGAGGAAGACGAAGCCTTTGCAGGGGAAGCAATGGAGATAAGCGATGACACTAGCAAGTAGAGCAGCAGAGTATATGCTTAAGAAGGTGACTAAGGGAAGCGATGAGGATGGAGTGCTTTGGGCAGAGCTTAAAGAGAATGTTGAGGTGTTTTCGGAACTGAGGAGACCCTTTGAGCAACAATGGATAATTAATTTGGCTTTTCTTGCCGGGAAGCAATATACCTTTTTTAATAGCACTGCTCATCTCTTGCAAAGTTTGAAGCAAGTGCCTGGGAGGATAAGGGCAGTTGATAATAAGCTCTTGCCGAGGTGGAAAAGGCAAGTTGCAGACTGGATTAAGACTGAGCCTATCATGAGTGTTGTTCCACAGACTATGGAAGAGGAAGATGTTCAAGCTGCTAAGGTAGGGGATAAGATAGTTAAGAATTTTTGGCAGAGTAATAGGATGAAGCAGAAGCAGAGGGCTCTGGCTGGATGGGTATTCGCCTGCGGAGAGGGATATTTGGATGATAGGTGGAATCCAAAACTTGGTCCAATAACGGTGAGTGAGAAGGGAGATTTGGTTTATGGAGGAGATGTAGACTGTGGAGTTTGGTCTCCTTTTGAGCTGCTCTTTCCAGAAGTTGCTATGGGCTGTACGGATTTGCATAGCTTTCCTGAAATGATTAAACAGAAGTGGAGGACGCTGGATTATCTCAGAGGGATGTATCCTAAAGGGATAGGGGTGGTTGCAGAGCAGATGCCCTTCCCTGTAATGGACCTTGGCTTGCTAGTTGGGGGAACTACTGCGAGGAGTAGCAAGGTTCCTGGAGCTATGCTTTATGAGAGATATGTGCAACCTTGTGTGGCTTATCCTAAGGGATTGTTTGTTGCTGCGGCTAATGGCATCATCCTTGAAAAAGCCGACTATCCCTTTACTCAATATAATATTGAGCAGTTTAAGGATATTGATATTCCTGGAGTTTATAGAGGGAAGGCTACGGTGACGGATGCGATAGGGTTGCAGAAAACTTGGAATAGGACAATCTCTTCGATAGAAGAGTTTAATAGAACGATGGGAAAGGGGAAGTGGCTGATACCGAGGGGGAGTAATCTCGAAGCTGATCCTGATGATACTCATGGGCAGAAGATGCTCTATACTGCGAAGCTAGGACAGAAGCCAGAGTTGCTTACCCTTAAAGGATTGCCAACGAGTTATTCGACGACACTTGAGGTGACGGCACTTGCTTTTGATGACCTTTTTAGTCAGCATGAGATTAGCAGGGGGACTAATAAGAGTGACATCCGCTCTGGAGAAATGGTTAGCTTGCTGAGGGAACAAGATGCTCATGGTGCTATTCCTGCTCATGCAATATTTGAAGAGGCCCTTGAGAGGGTTATGTCTCGAGTGCTTAAGAGAGTGCAGAAAGGGTATGATAACTCGAGAATGGTAAGTGTCGTGGGGAGAGATGACGAGTTTGAGGTCTTTGCTTTTAAAGGTGCTGATCTCCGCAACAATACTGATGTCAAAATCAAAAAGCAGAGTTCTTTGCCAGATTCGAGAATGGCTAGAGAAGCTCGTATTATGGAGAAGTTTCAGCAAGGGCTCTATGGAGATCCTGCTGATCCGGCGACTCGAAGGCACGTAATGGGCTTGGTTGAGGATGCTCCAGTCAACATTCTTTTCTCTGCTGAAAAGCAAGATGAGAATGTAGCTAAATGGGAGAATAAGATGCTGTTACAAGGAGCTGGGGTGATTGCTAATCCTTATGATAATCATGCTATCCATATGGAGGAACATGTAGAGCAAAGGAAAAGACTAGACTATCAGAAAGTTAAGATGCAAAACCCACAGCAATTTATGCAAATTGAAGTAGTCTTTGAAGAACACTGTAAGATTCATAATCAATTTTTAGCAGAGCAAAGGAAGGCTATGCTAGAAGAACAAGTTATGCTTGGAGGAGCGAAAGGAGGGGGAATTGCGAGGAGATAGAGTAGATAAAGTGGGCTTGCTTAAGCCAACGTTCTCGAAGGAGGAGATGCTTTTGGGGAATTGGAAAGCGTTTGTTGGAGGATTGATGAGAGCAAGGGAAGCTTGGGAGAAGTTTCAAGCATTGAGAATGGAGATGTCTTCGTTGGATATGCTTCCTGTTGATTGGCAGGAGATAATGACTAGAGCACCTTATATGAGTAGATTTGAAGTAGCGGTAGATGCTCTTATGAGTTATTGGCAATCACAAGGTGGGATGGAAATACTATTACCTAAAGAAAAGGAGGAAATTAACTAATGGCAGACGGGGACAAAGGCGGAAGTTCAGGGGCGGCAGCACAGGCTGCAGCTGCGAACACAGACGTCAAGATTGAGATTGATGGGAAGAGCTTTGGGGTAGAAGATGTTAAGAATTTGCTAGCTCAACAAGCTTCAGTGACTCAAAAGAGTCAGGAACTTGCTTCAGTTAGTAAGATTCTTGAGAAGTATGGCACAGATGCGGAGACGTATCTGGGACAGAGTGAAGCTGCCCTGCATGTAATTGGGCAGTTGATGGAGCAAGGAATGATTGATGAACAGGGTAATTTGAAACAGGCAGAGGTAAAGCAAGAGATTAAACCTAACCCACTTGAGTTTTTAAAACGTCAAGGTGGTGAGAGTGGTGATGAGAAAACAGCGAAGATCGTAGAAGCTGCTCTAGGAAAAGTGACAAGTGTGATAGATCAGCGCTTGAGAGCTATCGAGCAAGATCAATCAGCTATTCTCAGAGATCAAATCACGACAAGGGTACAGGCTAAATATCCGAGTTTTACCAACGATGCTGTTTCGGAATTGCTTGTCCGAGCGTCGAAGGACAATCGAAAATCTCTGTGGGAACACGCTGAGGTGTTTAGTACAGAGCTTGGAACTAGGCAAGAGACTGCGGAGAAGGACTTTGCTAAGAAGTATGGGATTGACCTTGATGAGGCGAGAAATAAGCTCAAAGAGCAAAGTGCCGAAGGAGGGGTCATGGCAAGTTTCCAAGGGAAGAAATTCTCTTTTGGAAAAGGTCCTGGTGGTGCTAAAGATAAGGTTTCTCCGCTTGATGCGACTATTGAGTTTTTAAAGAAGTCTGGGAGATAGGAAATGGCTTACACAGGAACGATTGGTGGGATTTTAAGCAACTATGAGCAAGTGCTTAAAACTTTTTACCTGCCTGCAATTCAAGAACAACTCAATCAGCAAACTCCGCTCGCTGACTTGATTGAGACTAATGAGAAAGATGTTAGTGGGAAGAATGCTACTATCCTTTGTCATTATGGTAGAAGTGGTGGCACCTTTGCAAGAGCTGATGGTGGCGCTTTTGGAGATGCCGATTATCAGAAATTTAAAACTGCTGTGATTCCTATGAAGTATCAGTATGGGAGAGTGGTCTTTTCTGGCCCGACGATTGCTGCGACTAGAGATGAGAAGGGTAGCTATGCTCGAGTGATGGATACTGAAATTACAGGCATCGTGCAGGATGTGCAGCAAGAAATTAATCGTCAGCTCTGGGGTTGTGGCATTGGTATGTTGGGAAGATGGGAGACTGGAAACAGTACTACATTGACGCTGGCTAAACTCTATCGAGGCAATGCTATTGGTGGAAGTGGTTTTGGTTCTACCTTTGGGGCGAAGTATCTTAAGGAAAATAGTCATGCAGTAGCAGTTGTGCTAACCTCTGCTGCGCCTATTACTCATATGACTGTTGCTACTACGGATATTTATGCTTCTACTCTAGTAATTGATGATACTTCAAGTACTTTGGTAGATACTCTTACTACTTGTACCGATACGGGAGTAACCAATGCTTCAGGCACCTTCTTTGTTCGTCCTGGGAATATGGTTACGGCTACTGCAAGTAGCACGGCAGGAGCATGGCGACTGGAGATGATGGGACTGAGAGGGATAGTAGACAATAAGAACCTTGATGACATTGTTCCTTATGATGCTACCTATGATGCAGGGACTGGCTACTTCACTGTTGAGGATGCTCTCCAAGGACTGGATACGGATAGTTACTCTTGGTGGAAAGCTCAGGTCTCTACTCATGCGAGCGGAAGGTATGCTGGCCAACGAGCTCTAACCCTCGACCTTATGCAAGAAATGTTTGATAAGGTTGAGACTGCTGCAGGGAAAGACTATGGGCCGAATGTTATCTTCACCACGAAGGCTATTCGGCGAAAGTATCTGACCCTTATGCAGGCTGATCGGAGAAATGTAAACACGATGGCCCTTGATGGTGGATGGAAGGCTCTTGACTACAATGGTATTCCTCTGATGGTTGATGATGATGCTATTGATGGCGAGATGTATTTCCTTACCACAAAGGATCTGCAAATTTATCGTATGAGTGACTACGAATGGATGCAGAAAGATGGTGCGGTATTGGATAGGATCACAGGCTACGATGCTTATGAGGCTATCCTCTATCGGTATGCGGAACTTGGTTGTATTCGGCGTAACTCTCATGGTGTTATCTGTGATTTGAGTTACTAACTTCAACAAAGGATTCACCGAAGGGAGCGAAAGCTCCCTAAGGTGGGAGGTGGGCGGGTAACTGAAAAGGAGAAAGTGTTATGGATTGGAATTTGAGTAATCAGATTAGAGCTTGGGTAATGGCAACAACGAAGCTTGGTCCGGGTGTAGGAGATATTCATTATCTTGTCGAAGAGGATAGTGCATATTATTCTTGGCTGAGAGATGATTTGAGGCAAGAGTCCTCAAAGATTCACCACACCTTAGCTGCGGGAGAGGCTGCTCTTACCGCAAATAGAAACGATTGTTTGCTTACTTACCCTGGTGACTACGTTTCTACTGCAGAAGTCGAATGGGATAAGAGTTCAGCACATTTACTTGGTATGGGTGGTGCTAACCAAAAGCACTGTCCGACTACGGCAATTGACGGAGCAGTTCGATTCTACTGTGCTACTGCAAATGTTGACTCGATTCTTTCGATCTCTGGTCATCACGTTCAGTTGCAAGGTTTTCAAACCATGAATACTTATAGTGATGCTGACAATAGGTGTGATATTATCATAGGTGGAAAGAATACCTATATGAAAAATATCAGACCTCGTGGTGGAAACGGAGCGAATCAGCTTAATGCAGACGCTGGTATTCCGGTAATTTTTGAAGCTGGTGGTGGAAACGGTTTTCTTGCTGAAAAGTGTTTCTTTGGTAGTGCAGGAAATAATGCTCGATCGGCTGGTCCTGGTTCTGTTATGTTTGAAGCTAGTGCAGGTTCTTTTGCACCTGTGTTTCGTCAGTGTACTTTTGAAATGCGCTGTGAGACAAATACATCGGTACCTAGTTTAGTGGCATTGGCTGGAAATTATTCTGTAGATCGTTATCTTCTTTTCGATGACTGTTTTTTCTATAACTTCTGGAATAATCTGGCAGGAAAACCGCCAACAGCAATTCTTGATGATTGCGCTACAACTCATGCAATTGTACTAAAAAATTGTTCGCAGTTTGGTTTTGATGCTTGGTGTACCAGTGCAACTTATTGTTTTACTTCTTCTCCAATTGCTAATACAGATGGTGGAGAATGTTTAGCTGTAGCTACTACATAGGAGACTAAATGGCGAATATTTTAATCAGTATAAACTGCCCGGCTTGCGGAGGAAAGTCAACCAACACTCGGAATACTGAAGCTCCGTTTGAAGAAAACTGTGTTCGTTGTGAGACAACTGGCTATATTCCTTGGGGGAGACTTGAGCTTGATAGTGCTGTGTTTGATGACATCCTCGACAAGCTTGATGCTATCATTGCTGAGCAAGCAGCTCAGCGGGCAGACCTAACTGCTGCTCTTACCCAAACAAGATCTGGAACAAGGTCAAAGATCTTTAACAATCAACCTCTAATCGTTCGTTAAACGAACGATTGGAGCCCAATTTGGGAATGGGAGCTCTGCTCGGGGCTCCCAGACCCTAATCCTTAAGGAGGTTTTATGGCACTTTACGAAGAGTTAAAATTTCATGATATTCTGGAACCCTTAATGCCGCTGTTTGCAAGAGGGGAGTTGAGACTTGATGCAAAGGATTGGAAGATTAGATTTAACTTTAATGCTATGGCAGCAAAACCTTGGCTTCATGCAAGGTTTGGAGAGGATAGAAATTGTTATCTCTGGAATTTTTATTTCAATACCTTTGGGTTTATTCCAAGGGGATGTAGGAAATGCTGGAAAGTGACTTGTAAAATGGAGTCGATAAGACAACTGGTTAAGATGCATGACTTGCAATATGAGATGGATCTGCCCTCAAAGTGTGGGTTTGAAGCGGAGGATAGTCGGTGGTTTGCAAGGAAAGGAGGGCTTTACTCAGCCTTTTGGTATGCTCCGATAGAGGATGGAATTGAGGGTGGACTTGCTTTAGAAAAGAAAGTGAAGAAGAGGGTAGGGGAAGTCTTTGGGAAAGATCTTGGGTTAAGGCTTAAGAAGGGCTGCACTGAAATGGAACTTAGCTATGGAGATACGAAGCGGTGGGATGAACTGGCAGAGAAACTCTCTTGGGAAGGGAAGGAAAAGTTGCTGGATATGTTCTTTGATGGAGAAGAACTTATGGCTTATGTGAGTGGGAGTAGGTTGGAATTTGAGAAAAGTATTGTGAGGACTCATGTGCTTAAAAATTTGATTAGGCTAGCAGCAGCTAATAATGATAGGACTTATTTGGATTTTGTAGAAGGGGATTTTATTCCAGAGTTTACAAAGTATGGAAAGGAGGATTTAGATGGGATTGATAGTGGAAAGCACGGAGATGTTAAGGCCAAAGGTGGAAATGCTAGCAACAAAATCGCCCTCATTTAGGGAGTGGAGAGTTGGAGGGAAAGGAAAGAAAGATGCTGCTATGATTCCGGATAGAGGGTTTGTTAAGCAGCTGCATAAGCTGGATGATGAGCTCTACCCCCTTTGGGACTGGGGAGCAGAGAAGTGGGAAATTTGGCGCTTTCCTAAAGATGGTAAGGCTGAGTTTCATGTTATGACAGTGCAGACGCAAGATAGGAGCTATCGAGAGCTTGGTGCGGATGTCTTACTAAAATTGCAAGTTGGAGATCCTCATAGGTATAGCTTAGAGCAACTTGTTAACTATTTTGATGAGATGGATGAGCAGATTTTAAGAAGGAAAAAGAAAGCTCTACATGATAAGATTAATGATATTACTCTGGATAGTTTTACTAATATTCACTGTAAGATTATTCAGGTACCCAAGGAGTTTAAAGTGAGGAGGGTTTTGAGCGATGCATAATTGTAAGCAAAAAGAATGCAAGCATAAAAGACTGGAGTTTTGTGAGCTTTGTCAAAAGGTTTGTTGCCTTGACTGCAAGAAGGAGTGGCCTGAATACCGAGATAACTTCTATCCTGTTATAACTTATCCTCCTGTAGTTAATCCTTGTCCTATTTGGATTGGAACAGCACAGCCAGAGGCACCTTATTTACCTTATATAACTTGTACAGGAGGTAATAGCTAATGGATTATAACTATAATAAAGGGAATACAGAGACAGCAAGAAAAGGGGTAGAGGAGTTCCAAGAAGGTCTTGGCTTGCCGAAGAGTAAGGTGGAAGAATTTAAACTTACGAAGCCACAACTTGAATGGATGAAAGTGTTTAAGGGAGTGAATACGATTGAGAGAGCTCTTGCTGAGAAACTTAAGATCAGATTTGGAGAGTTGGAACAACTCCAGCAAATGCATGGAGAAGCGACTCAGAAAAAGATTGAGTTGTTGAGGATGGCTCCGGTGAAAGGGACGAAAGAGTTGCCAGGACAAGAAGGGAGGTAAGGTATGAATACTTACGAAATGCTGCAGGAACTCAGAGCTAACCTAGGAGAGGGAACTGCAAGTCATTGGGGAGCAAAGGAGCTACTCAAAAAGCTTAGTGCTCATCATAGGAGAGTTGCTGCTATGCTGATGCTGAAGCAAGGGGATTGGTTGCTGAAGAAGAGCTCCGCTCTAACTCCTGTCGCTGGTGTGGTGACACTTCCTGCTGATTGTGCTAAGCCTGTCTATATGGAAGATGTGACTAGTGGGGCAGAAATTGCGATAGATACTACGGTGAGGGAAAGGAGTTGGACGAGGGCTCCGATAAGTGGGTTAGAACCTGGGATGCTCAATGCTTATATGATGGATGGGGTTATTGAGATTAATGATTCTACCTTGGTGAGTACAGTCTATCTTTGGTATCAGAGAAAAGTTTGGGATCTCATTGCTGGAACCGCTGATACAGCTTCTACTACTAATGCCATTGTCATTGCTGTGGCTGATGGGCCAAGGTATACCAATGATTACTATATAGGAGCAACCTTGGAAGCAGTAGGAGGGACAGGGGTAGGAACAAGTGCTCCTATTACTGACTATGTTGGCTCGACGAGAGTGCTAACTGTTGCGGGGAGCTTTAGCACCGATACGGTTTATGGAACAGTTCCGCAAGTGCCAGAAGAAGGACATGATCTTATTGTGCTAGGGGCTACTATGCAAGCTATGGCTAAGCCATCAAGTGATTTAGATGAGAATACTTTCAAATACTACTCTGGACTCTATGGTGATGCAAGGAGTATTTTCGAAGACTGGGCTTCAACAAGGAAGAGTGGCTCCACTCATGTGAGAAGAACGGAGGTAGATTAATGCCTAATCAGCTATTTAAAGAGCCCTTTGTTGGAAAGTATGATAGTATGACCTCGGCGGTTATCTTGCCCGTAGGGGGGATTGCTGGAGGAGCTAATGTGAGGAAGGTGAGTGTTGCTGGAGGGTGGAAGCCAAGGAAAGGCTGCGTGCTAAACAATACCACTGCTATTGCTGCAACAGCTCTTGCTAGCCTTCATCAATATACTAATCCAAGAAGTAGTGATTATCACTTTATTGCTCAGACGAATAGCCTACTCTATGATGCAACTAATGATCCCCCAGCAGCAGGAACTACGTTTGGAACGACCTTAGGAGTTACTGCAGGAACTACCCCTGGATTTAGCTGCATGGTTGGCGAACACTGGTTTTATGCTGACGGCACATCGAGGCCGATTGTCTATAGTGGGACGAGTCCACTACCACTAGGGTTTTATGTCTATGATGCAAGCAGTCTTGCTTATGTTGATTATTCGAGGGTGGTAAGAGATCAGAGGACGGATACGGAAGCTACGGTGCTGGGAGCAGCAACGGATAAGTTTTATATCATTACTAACGAACCTTGTTCGGGCTTTGTGCTTGACTTAGGTAGTAGTGTAAATTCTAATGCTGTGACTCTTACTGTGCATAGTTGGCAAGCAGGGGCTTGGGATGCAAGGGCAGGAGATGGTGCTTGGAGTGATGGAACAGGGGGAGCGACGACACTTGCTACTGATGGCACTGTAACTTGGACTATGCAAACCGCAGATACTATGCGAGTTATCGGTAACATGATGGGCTATGTTTATGAAGTAGGATGGAGCGGAGCGCTGAGTGGGAGTGTTACAGTTAGGGGACTTACGGTAATAACCTCTGCAGGGTTGCTTAGCAATAAGTGGAACGGTGTTTGGGACTGGGTTACAGGGTGTAGATTTTATGATCTGAGTGGAACAGTTTATCAGGAGAAACTTGGTGATGTTACTAATGAGAGTACAAGTCAATATCTTGATATAAGTGCTATGCAAACTGGTGATTTTATCTATATCAAAACTCCGGAGCCAGCAACAGGCTTTGGTTTTGGGATAGTAACAGGTTATAATAATACAGAGTCTGCTGAAATAGATAATATAGATTACTGGAATGGTAGTGCTTGGACGACAATCTCTTCTGGAATAATTGATACTACCTTGAAGGCTGCGGCTGATACAAGCTTCTCGCAAACAGGAAAAGTTTTCATCAATGCAGCAGCTATTACTCCTATTAAGAGAACTTTTGAGGGGGATGATCTTCCTGGTTATTGGTATAGGGTTAGTTGTAATGCAGCACTAAGTGCCGATGTGAGAGTATTCTCAATCCTTTATGCTGCCTTTCCTGAAGCTCTTGCTGCTTGCAATGGAGTAGTAGCTTTTAAGGGTAGGCTTATGACTTGGGGGAATAAGGAGTTTCCCAACCGTCTTCACTACTCTGCTGAGGATTGGCCAGATTGTTTTTGTGGAATAGATTCGGGGTGGACGGATAGTTTTGGAGATGAAACAGCTATCCTTAATGTGCTCAATTTTTATAACGAATTGCTTATCTTCAAAAAAGATGGAGTTTGGTTGTTGGAAGGTTACTCTCCTGGAACCTTTGGGTCATTGCAAGTAGCAAATACTATTGGTCTTGCTAGCCCAAAGACAGCCTTTGTAGTTGAGGTTGGCTATCCTGGAATGAATAAGGAAGAGCCTCTCTCTATAGCCATTTGGCAAGATGTTGATGGAATCTATGTATTGGACGGGAGAAAACCAAAAAAGGTGAGTGGAGCAATAGATCGTTACTTTGATTTGGAATATTCTGAATGTATTGCTGCAGCGAGTATTGCTAACCGGCAAGCGTTTTGTGATCCTATTAAGAATGAGTATCACTTTCTTCTTCCTGCCGGAGAGTTGGTTTATAACTATCAGACTGAAGAATGGTATCCTCCTTGGAGTAGAGCGGTTTCGCTAACCATAGGGGTTAGTCTTAAAGGAACTGATGGGAGATATTATACCTATGGTGGGAGTGCCTTGGGCTTAGTCATGCGCCTCGAAAATGATACCACTGATAAGTCTGTTGCTAATGCGGATGTAGCAATCTCGCATAGTATCAAGACAAGAGCGATAAGCTCCTCTCAAGATGCTTCAACAGCACTTAGTTTTACTCTACGAAGGCTTTGGGCAGAACTTAAAGCACAGACAGCAGGAAGTATCACGACGAAAACTTTTAAGAATATGGCAAGTACGGGGACAGCTCAAACAGTTCCTTCTGTTATGAGTATGATTAGTAGTGGTTATGCTCTGGCCATTCCCTTCATTGATGCTAATGTTGAGAGCTGTGCTTGTATGCAGGTAGAGTTTTCTCTTGCAACAGTTGATCAAGAGATGGAGGTTTATTCTATGCTCTATGAGATTGATGCAAGAGGAAGGATAGGTGGGTGATGAGGAGTTCTCGTAAACCTTATATAGGATGGGAAGGGCCAAGGAATTTCTTTGTCACTCCTAGTAGGCATCTTAAGGAGAGTAATGCTAAGGAAAGTAGCTTTGAAAAGCCCTATGATGTTAGCAATTATAACCTCATGCACCAAGAGCCTAATCTTCCCAAAGTTCCTGATGGGGCACTTAATCCTGGAGGGATTGAGGTGAGCTTTGTTGATGGAGCTTGTAGTTATGGAATTAAAGCTATTGCTGGCATTACCATTCCTACCATTGGTGGGCCAGAGGAAGATAAGGCAGGATGGCTTGAACCAAGTTTTTCTCAAGGAGGAATGGTAGGTTTTAAGATAAGTGGAACGGGAAATAGAAGCTTAGATATTGTTTTAAATGAGTCTCTTCCTCAACATACGGTGCTTTTGCAATTCAAAGATGGCTGGGGAATGCTACATTCAGTAACAGTTGTTGTTGCTTGTACAGAACTTGGTTGGTATTATCTAGGAGCAAACTCAGATGTTGCTACATTGAAGTTTGTTGATCCAAATTATACCTTTATAGGAGGAGAAAGTCGTTCATGGCTTGAGATTGGCTATAGTACAGATGGAGATGGCTATACCATTGAAGGTTGCTTTCGTTTTCCTAATATTGATATTCCTCAAAATGCTGCTATTACGGCAGCAAAACTAGCTCTTTGGCATTACCCCTTAGGAACTAGTCAATGCTACGCAAAACTTTATGCTAATGCAGCAGATGCTGCTGTTGCTCCGACGGATGTTGTTTCTTATCAAGCATTAGCAAAAACAACAGCTTATATTACTCCTATTTTTCCTGAAGCGGCAATACTAAGTCGCTATTATGAGAGTAACGATTGCAAAACAGTTATTCAAGAGGTTATTAGTCGAGTTGGGTGGAGCAAAAATAATGCCTTAGCACTTATGATTGTTCCTACACTTCCTACTCTTTTTAGCTTATATTTTTATACCTACAAAGCAGGAATTATAAAAGCTCCAAAACTATTCTTAACTTACTATGGAGAATACGTTGCTCCTGCTTGGGCAGCTTACTTTGATAACACTTATTGGGTAGCAGCAACGGGCTCTTGGAGTACTGATCACTGGACCTCAGAAGAAGTTGATTTAGGAGGAGTTCTTTATCAAGCAATTTATATAACCCCTATAAATTCTTGGGAAGTAGCTTTTCGTCCAACTAAGTTTAGACTAACTCATAATTGTGTAACACCTATAGTTCTCAGCATAGCCCCAGCAGTTTTTGATTCCGAAGCATATACATCAGGAACAGAGGAAGATATTACACTTGCTAATGATATATCTTATATCTTAGCTCTTGTACCCACGGCAACAGGGGCTTTTGATATTACTAACATAGAATTTTACTCATAAGGAGAAAATCTAATGCCAAGTCAATATGGTGATCTTACAATTTTTAACGCAAGAGAAGGTGACCCTACCGCAGAGCGAGAAGCGGCAAGGGCTGAGGGAAGTAAGAGAGCAAGCTACCTTTCCTCTATGGATCAGTATTATGCTCAACTTGACTTTCTCAAAGAGGTAGAAACTGGAAAGAGAGAGATGTTTTCTGAGGAGCTTGCCTTTAAGGGCAGAGAGCTTAAAGCTCAAGAGACTCATTGGGGCGAGCAAATTGCTCTTGGTAGGGAGCAGATTGGTGCTCAAGAGAAACAATGGCAGACCGAGCTTGAGGAACTGAGAAGTTGGCACGCAGAGACAGCAGAACTTGAGAGAGAGAAAATGACTTCTGAGGAGAAGATAGAAGCAAATAGATTAAAGTCAACTGAGACAATGTTTGGGCAAACCTATGCTCTTCAAAAGAAAGAACTTGCTCTCAAAGCTGAGATAGGCCTTCCTGTTTCTCAAATAGGAACTTCCCAGGGCTATAACATAGGTGGCTTTTATTCTACTCCTATCTATGGCAGAGATGCAAGTCCTTATGGAGGAAGAATTATGTCAGCTCCTTCTGGTGGAATAGGTCCAGTAACAGCAAATCGTTGGGCACAAGAATCTCAAGCAGAAAGTGACCAAAGTTTACTTGATAGTTATTTAAGCAAAATCAAAATTGGAACCCCAACGCCTTCGGGTAGTATCTACGGCGCATAGGAGAACTGCTAATGGAATTTGAAAATTTTTATAGCCTAGCAACAAGAGAGGGAAGCTCTAGAGCTCTCCGAACTATTGCCGGAATGGAGAAGGGGAGACTAGAGCGAGATAAAGCTGAATATGAGGAACTTCAAAAGAAAAAAAAGGAAGAGGAAGATAAGATAAAAGCTACGATGGGAAGTCTTATCGACACCTACAATCGTAGCTCTAGTACTGCTATGAAGAATCAGGTAAGAGAATCTATGCGAAGCTTTTATGGCAATGTAGATCCTTATCTTCGTCCTGCTCTTGACCCTTATCTTAATCACTCTCCTATCTCTCCCGAAGCTGAGAAAGAAGCTCGCTTCCTTGAGCAATTCCCTGAGCCTCAATCCCCTTATGCATGGGGAGAAATCAACGGAAAGCCTCTTGAAGCTGGTATTGCTACCAGTTCTGAGACTATTGCAGACAATCCTTTAGGTTACGCAAGCAAGTATTTCGCCTACGAAGAATGGAAGAGAAAGAAATCTGCTGTTGTCCTTGGCCTCGACCCTGGCGAACCTAAATCCTTTCTTAAGATACCCTCTGGAGGAGCAGCTTTAAGAAGCAAGGACGGAAGTCTTGCTTTTTATAACGATCAAGAACTTGGCTTTAAGGAAGCAGAAGCTAAAGGCTTTGGAACTATTGCTGGACTCATTGCTGACGAGGGCTATTCTTATGCTGGAACTAAATACAAAATAATTAAGGATGGTAAGCAAGTTGAAATGGTCAATGGCTTTAATGTTTTTAATTCCTCTGCTCCAGTAAAACCTAAAGAGCTTTCCGCTATTTCTCTTCCAAAAAGTAGCATTGACTGGGAAGTTAAATATCCTGCTGGTTTTAGTAAGTTCCAAGAGAACTTTCTAGGCAAGAATACAAAGGATGCTTTTGCTATGCATATTGATGAGCTCATCAATAATGGTAATATAGGAACGGCGGAGGCAGAACTTGCTGCTACCTTTCCTGGCCTCACCTATGAGATTGTCCCTAAGACCAAGATTGCCAAAGAATTTATGGGTCTTATCTCTTATAGTAGTGCCAGCGAAACAGTTATTCTCCCTCACAAAGGGCGAAAAATTCCTTTTGGGGTAGATGAGAAAGGCAAACCAACCTATGTTTGGATAGACGAGGAAGGCTTAGTTCGAGATCGAATGAATCAACCTATGGGAACTTTTGCAGACGCAAAGCAACTTATTGCTCAACAAACAGCTGCTCCTTCTCCTCCTTCAAAAAAAGAAGTAGTTAAAGAACCCTTGAGCAAAAAAGGAGAATTTACTATCGAAGAACTCGACAAACTTCTCAAAGGTAAAACAGCATCTGACCTCGAGCTTCTCCAAACTCTTGCAGATATTACTAATTTTACTGTCGAAGAACTTTACTACAAACCCTTTGCAGAGATAAAACGAATTCTCAAAGGTCTTGCAAGTGAGGGAGATAGGATGAGAGAGCTTCAAAAGCTTAAGAAAGGAGGGAAGAGTTAATGGGCTTTTATCTTGGAACAGATGAGGAAACCTCCTTTGCTTCTCAATTTTCTCTTGGAGAGGACGATTTCTCCAATCATTCGTTTAACGAACGATTGGAGGATGGGGATACTTTGCCGGGGTTGAAAGGATGGGGGGAGAAAGCTGGGATGTTTGCGTTGGAGATGGTACCCTTTGCAAAGTATGTGATGCCGGATGAACAGGATAAGTTTATGAAGTTAGATCCAGAAGAGCAGACTAAGGCTTTGTTTTGGGAAAGCTTTGGGGTAGCACTAATGGTAGGGGCTCCGCTAGTAACGAAGCCGTTGGGGAAAGGGTTGAGATTTTTAGGAAAGGGTTTGCTCAAACCATTCCAAAAGGTATTTAAGCCGTTGCCTATTGAAGATGCTCTAGCTGGCATCAAAAAAGTTGCTCCGAGTTTTGAGATGAAGCCTTTTAATTTTAGAGAGATTATGCAAGGGAAGTTGCAAGGGAAAGGGATGACAGAGGCAGAGGGAAGATGGTTAGTGGATTCTCTAGAGGGAAGTGTTGATGAGATTCCGGTTTTTGCAGGTGTAGGACTTGGAGGGAAGACTAAGACGAAGCCTTTTTTGGAGGTAACAGAAGAGGTTCTTGGAAGGTCTTATCCTACGAGGAAAATTAAGCCTGATTTTAAGATGAGATATAGCGAAGGATTAGTTAGGGGGCAGTATTATAATAGGCAGTTTGAGAGTGCTCTGAAGACGGAGTTATTGCGAGTAAATCCTAAGGAAGAGGTAGCAGCTAATCTTACGCAGGTTATCTTTGATACTATGACTGAAAAACTCTGGCCAGCTACAGCTAAGCAAATGGGTTTTGGGACTATTGGAGAAGCTGAGATGGCTAATGTAGTGCATTTGATGCTGACTGATAAGGCTGGAGCTCAAGGAGTATTGATGGCAGGGATGAAACATTTGATGCCTTTGAGCTGGATGCCTGCAAGAGTTGCTTTTGGGACAGGAGAAGCTCCTTGGCAGACGATAACAAAAGTTTATAATCCTACTAAGGATTTGTTTGAGACAACTAATCGCTATCATTTTAATAAGATACTTGAATGGGCTAAGATGCTGGAGCAGAGTGGATTGGCTACAGTTGAGAAGCATCCAGCTAAAGGGTTTAAGTTAAAAAAGGTTAACTTTACTGCTATGGATCAGAAGCTTGCTCAAGAAGCTCTTATTAAAAGAGATGATTTGATGTTTACGGCAGTAAGAAGCGGAGAGGAAAAGGCAGTGATTGAAGCAAGAACTGCTGTACAGAAGGTAACTGCTGCTATGGGACAAGGACCAGCGAAGGAGTTGGTCATGCTTTGGGATAGGTATAGTGATAAGCTTTATAGCGAATATATAATACATCAGATTCCGAGAGTATTTAGGAAAGCAGGGTTTAGTGGGGATGGTATGGCTCAGGTGCAGGCACTAATGAGGGGATTGGAGCCTAAGATTAAACAACTTTTTGCAACAAGTTCAAGCAGAAATGCCAGTGATATTTTTCTTGGTGTTAAAGAGATATTGGGAGAGGCAAGAGAGTTGCTAAAGTACTCAGGAGAAGGTGGCCATCATTATCTTAGCAAGATTGCTTTGGAAGAACAGCCTAAGGTGCTTGAAAAGTTGGCAAAGGCTCTCACTCCTAGAGGGAAGGAAAGTGGAGGGGACTTTCTACCTTATCTTGAGAATTATACTGCTAGGATGGCAGAGCGGCAAGCAGGAGTGGTTGCGGAGTGGTCAGGAGCTATTGCTAAGAAGGTTGGGCAAGCAGGGTTTACCAAATCGAGGTATTTGGAGACTTTTGCTGGCAAACCATTGGACTTTTCCTCAATGATTGAAGCTAGAACTTATGCACAAGCTAAGGAGCTTTTTCTATTTGATGGGCTCAAGGAAGTTATGAAGTATGCTGAAGGCTTACCTCCGGCCTGGGCAGAATACATCGAGCACTGGCTTTCTCGAGCCCTTAACAGACCTAGTGTTACTGATATTAAAACAGCAATGATGCTACAAAAAAGTGTGGGAGCAGTAGAAAGGCTCTTCGGAAAGACAGGATTATGGGATGAACACAGAGTTATGAAACTTGCAAGCAATCTCAACAATATAACCTACATGGGGGCACTTGGATTCAAACCTTTTTCTGTTATAAGAAATCTCTTCCAACCGCTTCTACTTGTTCCTGCAGATCTTGGTGGTATGAAGGATATGGGAACTCTGATAAAGGGAGCAGCTCGAGCGATGGATCCAAAGGTAAGGGATTATATTATTAAGATAGGAGGGATTACTGATTATGCTCCAGAGATAACAATGAGACCTCATGCACTGCCATTTGGCAAGCCAGGAGTGTTTGGGATGAGTCAGCAAATGGTGGATCAGTTGAGAGATGCTAGCCTTTGGGCTTTCCGTGGTAGTGATAGATGGAATAGGTATACCACTGGTGCTGCTGCTATGACTAAGTGGGAAAAGAGTTTGGCTAAGGTAGGGTTGAAGGGAGAGGTAGAGATTTTTCCTAAAAATCTTGTTGATGACTTTGCTAGAAAGGTTAATCTTAATGGTAGGCAACCTTGGAAGGCTCAAGAGATTAAGGATTTGCTCTGGAGAGGTCAGCATGATAATGCTAAAGCAGCTTATGTTAAGGATGTTATAGCTGATACCCAATATCTTTATGGAACTCTTAATGCTCCTGTAGTAACAGGTGGATCTGCAGTAGCTAGAACAGGCTTTATCTTTCAGACCTGGTGGATGAATTATCTCACAACTATGGAAAAGTGGATGAGGACAGGGGATGGTGGAGGAGCTAAGGTTAACAGGTTGTTGACAGGGATGATCTCTGCCGCTATTGCAGAACAGCTTATGGAGCCTGTTTGGGGAAGGAAGACTGCGATGAAGGCTGTTGGACTCGGACCTGCGCCAACTCAAGTTATGATTCCTCCTGCTTGGAGGCCAATCTATGAAGGAGTTGCCGCCTTGATGACTATTCAAGATCCTGAGGTGAGTAAGAAACATGCTGTTGGGGTGATTAGAAGCCTTTCAATCTTTGCTCCAGGAGGGTTAATTGTAAGTGATATGATTCGAGGAGCAAAGAAGGAAGGTTTTGAGGGATTCCTTAAGAAAATTGTTAAATATCAACCGGATGAGGAATAAGGAAGGGAGGGCTAGTGCCCTCCTTTCCTCCTTGCTATTCGTAGCGAATATTTGTTGCCCCGAAGTTTCATTGTGAACTAATTTCTTCCCTGACTATCTCTCTAATCGTGTCTTCGAGCGTCGGATAAACAGGGGGCGGCTCCGTCTTTTGTACTATTAGCGTCTCAATTCCAAGTTTTCTCCGGCACTCTAAACACATCTCCATTCCCCTTCGTTGGGCGTCTTGTAAATTAAATGTTCGTTCAAGATACAATGAGTTGTAGGTATCGTCTTTTATTCCGATTGCTACGAATTTTAAATCAATATTCTTGTTGTCTGTGTCTTCGTCCCCACACCTGTCACATTTGAAAATTGTTGTTCTGCTCATCTCTTATTCTCCTCAATACTTTTATTTGTAAGTGATTTCCTTTCTACTTTCATCTCCTCCTTTCCAGATAATTGTTTGTTTCCCTGTCTTCCCATCCACCTTCCTACTTATCCTATCCATACCAGCAAGAGTATCTAATATTTGAGCCATTTCAGTCTTGTTGGTGTTACGATAGTTCATACGGAGGAGCTCAGCCTCCGTTGTTATCTTGACGGTGGCAATTTGAGACATGATACGATCAGTATCGTGAGCAGAAAGACTTCTTCCATGAGAGGAGAAGGCTTTTCCTGCTGAATCTATTACTTTTTCTAGCAAGCCTATTGCAAGAAGCATATCTTCGGGGTCGATGAAGAGCTCGTCGCTGCGAGCAACATGAGCGAGGATAGCAACCTTTATAGCAATAGAATGCACCTCAGAGAGAAAGGGTTGGATGCGCTCATCGCTAACTGTCTTTATCCTTTCCTTAAGACCACCATACCACTCATCGTAGATCTCGAAACCTTTAGGTGTCCACTCTACCTCACCTCCCAAGCGGCAAATTTGTTGGAGATCAATTGTCATATTCTTATAAAGAGCTGCATTGGGAGGAGGGGGTAAGCTGATGCTTTTCTTAACCTCATCTCCAAAAGCAATTATGCAGCGTCGAGTGAAACCACCTCCAATAGCTTCTTGAGGGAGATTCCCTGCTATCCACATAGGGGTAGAGGCGAAGAGACAGGTAACATAAGGAGCTACTATCTTATCCTCTCCGCTCCCTGCTGTCATATAATCCCAAGTGTCGGGACAGTCGTAGATGTCAGTGAGGATCTCTACCATGCCCTTAATGTCTAAAGCAAAGAAGCTGCTAAGCTCCGGAGAGACACAGCTGAGGGGAGATTGAGCCTCACTCACCTTAACTCCATCAACTATGCGAGAAAAATGGCTCCGTTTAGAGAGCGAATCTAAGTGTTTAGTAAAAGCTCTTTTTGAGGGTGAATCAACAAAGAGAGGAAGTTGCAGATCCTTAAGGATTCGCTTAGCGAAGCTGAGAGGAACACTCTTTCTAGCAAAACCCGGAGGTGCTATTATCATTATGTAGAGGTTGGGGAATATCTTCTTCTGACCAAAAGGTATCCAGACTTTTCGTTGCACCGCAGCAGAGAGTATGAACAAGCCTGTCCAAGTCCAGAAATGGAGAGGTGTTTCGGTCTCTTCAGAGTAATCCCTCAAAGCTAGGAGCCAGTTAGAGCATTTACGCGTCAAGGATTAGCTCCTTTCGCTAAGCTGTTTTCTTACTCCTTCAACAAACTCATCATCTATGTAATAGATTTTCTCATCAGAGAGTCTAAGAATGTAGTGTTTATTGGCAAACTCCTTTTCAAATACAACTATAGCTGTGCTATTCACCCAGCATTCTTTTCCTATTTGTAGCATCATTAGCAATATCCTCCTAGACTTTTTTTATTTTCTTAATAACAACTTCTTCCTCTGCCGCCTTTTTAATACGAAGTTCAAAGCTTAGGGCAGAGATAAGAGCTTTGAGAGCTACACCAACAGGAACTTTTTTATAGTAATAATCTGGGTAAGTTTCTCCTTGCTCGAACGTTCGTCTTTCTATTATAAATCTTTCTCTGTCATATTCTGCACTAGGAATAAAAAGAGCTTTTTTAAGGTTATATATTTCTACTCTTAACTCTCTAACCTCTTTTTCCAGTTGAGTTACTTTTGTTCTTAGCAACATGCTTTTCCTCCATTAATGTAGCATTAATCTTTCTTCCCAGCCAACAGCAACAATTGCCGAAGCTATCCATACTTAGCCACTGGCAATTAACTGGGCAGCCGAGCACGGAGATTCGACTCCTCCATTCGCTTATATCTTCCTTTATACCTCCCACTTTTTTTATAGCCTCTTTTAGGTACTCCTTCTGGATCGAGGGTTTCCATTGAGGAAAAGCTTAGCTTGCAGTTTTCACACCAATAGTGCCTACGGGTGACGAGAGAACTAATTGGTCTGCTATCATAACAATGCACGGCTTTCCAACAAGTAGGGCATTTGTAGCTCATAAGGCCTCTTCCTTTTCTTCTTCTCTTCCTAAAAGAAGCATAGCTTTTTCAGCGACAGAAACAAAATTTGCAAGAGCAGAATAGCCATCTAAACCTTGTCCTTGGTTACTTAGGAGAGATTTTTTATTTTTATAAGCAATTAAAATATCTACTAAGCTATTCATAATTTTTGTTTGCTCAAGCATTGCTTCTATAGCAGTTTCTGTGATAACAGCAAGATCTTTTTTTGCCGGATAATTAGTCACAAACTTATTCATATCTTATACTCCTCCATTTCTCCCCAGCTTCGCCCATAGCTAAGCTCGACGGGGATAATTAAGTCTCGACCCTTGATTCTTATTGGAATCTTTGAGCAGTTACTAACAGCTTTCATTACCTCATCTCTATTCTCAGGGAGATGCTGCCATACTATCTCATCATGGACATTGAGAAGAATCTGTGCCTTCGGCACTCCTTCCCAAACCCTCTTTATCCATTGCTGCAACCACTCTCCAACAGTATTTTGAGGAGAGAAAGCATAAGCTGCATTGAAGAGCTGCTCATTAAACCTGCCAAGAAATTGCCTCTTTCTGCCAAAGCTGCTGACCAATTCCCTCTTTATCCTAAGCTGATCCCTTATCCTCCTATGCCATTCGAGGAGCATAGGATTGCGAGCTTCGTGCTGCTCAAGCATCTTGACACAGACTTTATATTCTACAAAGACTTCCTCTCTGGATAAGATAGTCTGTAGCATCCTCGGCCCCAGACCATAGTTACCAGCATGCACAACTGTCTTGCCAATATTTCTCAGCTCTTTGAGAGTGTGGTCGTTTCTTGTTATGTAATCTTTAAATAAAGCTTTTGGGTTATAAGGTACTTCCTTCGGCACACCAAAGATAAGTCTTGCATTATACCAGTGAACATCCCATCCCTTGTCGAACAGCTCAATTCGCTGCAAGTCTTCGGCCTCATAGGCAACCACTCTTGCTTCTGCTTGGCTCCCATCTCCTTTTCCCATCTCATATCCTTCATCAGGAATAAAGAGTTTTCTAATCTCTGCACCTTCGTCTCCTTTCTTAGGTATGTTTTGTAGATTACCTCCTTCAGCCTCTCCCTTAAAGGGGCTGCCAAAGTGGCTTTGAGAGCTACTCAATCTCCATGTTGATACAAAGCTATACGAAGTATGGACTCTCCCATCCTCATCCGCCTTCATCGAGGTGAAGGCAGTTGCAAGCTTGTTAAAACGTTGGTAGTCAAGGACAGCTTGGAGGAGCTCTTCCTTCGGAGCTTTCTTTTTAAGCTTTTGCAAAGCATCCTTATCAGTAGTTACCTTTCCAGTTTTCGGATGATACTGAAAGGGTAAACCAAGAAACCCATAGAGAAGCTTTTGTTTATCCTTAACTGCATTTAGATTGTAGACTTCTCCTGTCCTTTTGCAGACAAGCTCTTGGGCTTGTCCAGCACGTTCTTCAAATATTCTTCCCAGTTCTTCCTTTCTTCCGACGTCAAGCTTAACTCCTCTAATTTGCATCCCGAGAAGGGAGGGCATGACTCCGATTGTTCGGTCATATCCTTCGAGGACTCCATGCTCGCTAGCATCCTTAGTAACAGTTGGATAAATCTCTCTGGTAACACAACAGTC
>Ga0180008_1000805_pt1 | contig 22732 bp, 14 predicted proteins | sample MM_PW_MetaG_FD_121121 | JGI IMG/M metagenome (GOLD analysis project Ga0180008, IMG submission 121121) | Groundwater microbial communities from the Aspo Hard Rock Laboratory (HRL) deep subsurface site, Sweden - MM_PW_MetaG | ecosystem: Environmental > Aquatic > Deep subsurface > Groundwater...
GGACTTAGACATAAATCTGCTGCAAATTTGACAAATCGGCCCATATTTCCATAGATTTTCGTTAAATAGGCCTGCTATTCGCCTCAAATCCATGAAAATCTGGTCTCGATTTCTCTAATTTTCACTACGATTCTCTAAATCCGACAGACTCCTAGCTGGGTGCTTTTGTTTGCTGTCATTCATTAACGATGCATTCAACAGATTACCCTTGGAACATCCCAAACGCCTTATTCTATCTGTAAAAGACAGTTTCATCGCACAAGCGAACTTATCTCTTTACTGAAGGATATGGCATTTCCAACAGCAGATCTTTGTTTAGAGATACTGCTCCTTTAGGCGACAAAGTCTTCTTTTTTGATGGCACGGTGGATGGTGTGATAACTGCATTTGGCTAATCCTGCTGCCTCATCCATTGTTATGAGCTTATCTCGTATCATTTTCCACATGCCTTTTCGACGGCTGCCCTGATTTCGGAGGGAGTTTCCCAAACCCAGGTAACCTTGCTGATGTTAGTCACTTCTTCCAGGCGCACCGCAACAGCCGGAGGGCAAGGCCGCCGACCACGAATAATGTGACATAGAAAATCAGGATCAATTTGAACAGATCTTGCGATCGCTTTCTGTGTAGTTCTCTTTTTTGTGGTACCTATAGTCCATTTTATGGTTAGAAATTTATTTAATGTCAATGTAAAATTGACCATATGGGCAAAAAGTGTCGTTTTTTTTTCAGTTATAGAGCTATTGCTCTATTGTTGACCTATGGCTCAATTAGTTTCCAATCAATTTCGTGCAGTGTTGGTTCAAGAAGGTAGAGGAGCGCAAACTCGTCTGGCCAATGAACAAAGAATTGACCGTGGCTATCTGCATGCTATTGTCAAAGGCAGAAAACCCGTTTCTGACAATATACGGGCTAAAATCGCCGCCCATTTCAATATGGCTTATGAGGATATGCTTGCTCTTGGCCGTCGAATTTTGGAGGGGGGAGGGGAGCAAGCGTTAGACGTAAAGAACCTTCTGGGAGCATTGAAGGTAGAGAGTCCGCAACTTGCCGGGCAAGAAAAGGAGATCATAGCTTTCAAAAATCATAAAAAAATTAAAGAATTGCCATCAGGGTTCTCAAGTAAGATCTTGAAAGTAAAAAAAATCCTCGATTCTGGTACCAGCTATGGTGATCTCCTGGCTGGTCTGATTGATACTTTTCATGAAGTAATCAGTACGAAAGAGGAAAATTTTCTGTTGCGAAATCGACTGAAAGGTCTGGAGGTTAAGATGGCTAACCTTGAAAAAAGAATAGATGATACAAAAAGTTTTATTTGAATGGTTAGGATTGCCGTTAACAAATAACATCTTTGGTGGATATGTTTGACCAGGTAATCCATATTAACTCCAAAAAGAAATCGTGGTTCTCAGCTCCGTCTATCTCATATTTTCTTTTTTTCAATTAATGAGTATACTAATGGAAAGTAGATTAAATACTGATGGAGGATTTTATGGAAGATAACACACGGGTGTTTGATCAGGCTCTTGCCATGTCTCCCATTGAGAGAGCCGTTCTTATTGAAAAGCTTTTTCAAAGCTTTGACCAGAAAAACCAAAAAGCAGTGGATCAGGCATGGGCCACAGAAGCAGAATCTCGTATTGATGCCTACGAGGCAGGAAAAATATCAGCTCGCCCTTTTGAGGGAGTTCTCCACGATCTAAATAACAGATGAGGATAAAAGTCCTTTCAGTTGCTGAACAGGAATTTGTTGAGGCGGTCGATTATTACAATGAGCAATGCCAGGGATTAGGGTATGAATTTGCTGCTGAAATAAGTAGTACCATGTAAAGAATTGTCAGATTCCCAAAGGCATGGACAAAGATTTCTCCAAGAACGAGACGTTGCCTCACCAATAAATTTCCCTTTGGCGTCCTTTATCAGGTTTGTGACGATACCATTCTCGTTATCGCTATTATGCACATGAAACGCGATCCCATTCATTGGCAAGCAAGGCTGAATCAATAAAAGTTTTCTCTATATGTCTCCCTGCTCCATGCACAGTGCAGGCTCTATCTTTTTCAGAACCATGGGGCATATTACCGGTTGAGTGCTTCAGGGAAGACCTCTTACGAATGATGACATTATTAAGCAGACCCAGTTAAGTTAAGCTATTACGATCAAAATTACGCCTAAGGTATATAATGTATTGATATAACATATTAGTCTCAGGATTCCTGATCCTGGAGTCGTTGGTTTGATTCCAACCGCGGGTACCAAATAATAACCCTGAATTACTAGAAAAACTTAGTGATTTGGGGTTTTCTTTTGTCTTCATTTTTCCTGATTTTGTCTGGTTGCCGCGTTTCGGCGTCTACTCTGTGTCCACAGTTATCGCCCTGCTGATAAAAATGGAACAATCCCTCTTGGTTCAATGTGGATAACTCAGCCAGTTTAGAAGCTGACAATACAAGACTTGGAGGAATCTGGCTGCTGCAGGTCAAAACTTGCAACTTTTGCAAATGATCCAGGGCGCACTGAATTTCGTTAGCAACAGAAAAACCCTGAGTTCCAAAATACCGCTCCTGCTGATTTACCCTCCCCCAGCAAAACTCGTATCACAGTACCGATCATTGTATAGGAAAGGCGCGTCTCATAAGGAGCTTGAGACGTGCCTTGGTCTTAAAATGGTGAGTTTCGGGAAATAGCTAATTGATCCTCCAATATTCCAGGTGGAAACGTCATGAGCCCTTTGTATGTTGCAAATAAATACTTCCTATGGGCAAGTACCTATACCGGAATCGGTTTCGCAACGGGCCTGAACGTCACCGGGTTGCAGAACAAAATCATACACGGCAACATTGTCCAATGCGCCTGTAAACATATGGGTGGGAGTCGCGAAATCAAGGACACCGCTTCCGGTGATCGCATTAGTCCCTAAAATCGAAATATCGAGCTGGTTTTCATACTGGCCATTTTTATAGACCTTCATAATGTTGTTCGTTCGATCGATGGTCCAGACGAAATGGGCCCAGGTATCACGTGGAACGCTGCTTGCGTACAGCGATATACGGTGTGCAGCACCTTCGGTTCCGTCATTGAGGAAAAGACCGGGTGGAATTGGCGTATCAGTCTCCACCCAGTGGGCGATACCGAAGCCAATGTCATTGTAGGCATCGCCTTTACCTAAACTCCATTTGGGGTTAGTGGTACCGGTTGGGAATTTGAGCCAGATGGAGAGGCTGAAGTCTCCTTTGTGATTGTCCAGCATGTTTTCGATTGCGACATTGTTGTAGCTGTTACCTGCAAATGCGCTGCCGCCAGCAACTCCTGTGGTCCATTGTTCATAGGTAGCAATTCGAACATGGTTCTTTCCAGCTTCATCTGTTGTGATGTATCCACTGCCCTCATTCAACTTCCAGAAGCCAAGGTAATCACAGACATTGCCAATGCCATTTGCGTAAAGATCAGCCTGATCCGGATTATACTCGAACGGGCAGTTATCGACGCTATCTGTCACTCCGTCATTATCAACATCTGCGGAAACACATTGACCCAGATCCAGACAACGCTGCAGGATCTCTGTTCGCGTCAGAGCCTTATCGTAGATCGCCACCTCATCAATGGTTCCGGCAAAGGCTCCATACGAGCCGCGAGCCAGTTGGGTTGGAGCAAACACATCGTACATTGGAGACATCAAGCCGGTGTGAACCAGGTGGCCATTCAGGTAAATTCGCGGTTGAGTCTCAGTATAGGTGACCACCACGTGATTCCATCCTGTTCCCAGCTGCGGTTGTACCGGGCTTTTGGCAGCAGGGTTGTAGACGGCAATTGCCGGCATATACCCGCCGCTGTGTTCATACACGGAAATTCCATTGGTTCCCAGCGAAACTCCGGCACCTGCTTGGGAGCCGCCGATAATGTTGGCGCCGAACAGATATTTCTGACCGCTGGTACCAGTGGTCCCGGAGGTGGCTTCAACATCGATTTGATGCGTGGTGGATGCCTTGACCATCGCTTCAATGGTGAAGGTGTCGGTAGGAACGCCGTCAGCGTAGCTCCAGAGCATATCATCATCGACGCCGTCAAAAATCAGACCCTGACCGGAAAAGCCGGTGGTCCAGGTGGCACCATTACGCACCGAGCCGTTATTGTTTTCTACTGAATCATAAGCGGTGGTGCCGCTGCCTTCTTCAAAGTGAAACATACTGATCAAGCTACTCGTCGTAAACGAGGTAACTGGTGAGATCTCAGACCATTGTCCCTTACTGTCTTGATAGCGGGTCCGCCAATAATAGAGGCGATTTGCATCCAGCCGAACAGGCACGGCGAAGCTGGTTGTCGGTGCAATGTGACCGCTGGTGTACACTAGTCCAGCAGAAAATTCTGTTCCTCCGGCGGTGCTTATTTGCCACACGCTAGCCTGATGAGTGTCGCCTGTGTCAGCGTCAAAAAAGTCCGAAGCGACGAGTAGCGGTTGGCGATCTACATTCCTGGCACCTTGCTCCGGCGACACATGCATCGGCTGATCCGGCAACGTATTAACCATGACAGTAAAGCCGGTGTCGGCAGAGTATTCAGACCATATCCCATGGTTGTCTTGATAGCGAACCTTCCAATAATAGGTGGCTCCGGAAATCCAGGGAATGGAAGCGGTATGGCTGGTTCTAGCGGCAACAGCGCCGCTGTCATACAGCTGGTTGGTTGCAAAATCTCCACCAGAGGCAGAACTGATCAGCCACTGGCTCTTCTGGTGAGTATCACTCACATCCACGTCAGAAAAAACCGATGCGGTAACGGTCGGGGGCTGGAGAAGACCCGTTGCGCCATCTAGAGGCGTAGCATTGACCGGAGTGTCTGGACGCGTAGGATTCGAAATTGGTGGGGCAGTTCGGTAATATTTTCGGTTGCCGCCGGGGTGACATATACCGCATGGATGGGTGGTAGCTGGGCCAAGCAGGCCGTAATCGCCGACCACATCTGTGCCTGAGCTAATATCTAGGCTACGCAAGGTCATCCTGACCGTCGGTGTGTTGTCAGCCATGGAAGGACCGTGCGGGTTGTGGCAGGTCATGCAATTGGCTCCGGAATCCGCATTCCCGTCACCATCTGAATCGCAGAAGTTACCACCTAGAAGCGCGTTTGTGTCAACCAGGTGCTCCCAGTGGATATTTGTTGGACTACCGGCACCGCTGTCTGTTCTGAAACCGGTGGTGGTGGAAGCTGCTCCGCCGTAAGGATTGGTGGTACATCCATTAAAACGCCCGACGCTCCGGGTGTCCTGAAGCAGCTTCTGTTCACTATGGCAGGAAAAACAAAGTCGATATTCTGCAGAGGTATATCCGCAACCGTCGTTAGGCGATGGGATAACCATTGGCTCACCGCCGTCTATATCACTAAGCCTGAATCCCTGTTTATAGTTTGCGTTTGCACTCACATAGGTCTTCCGGCCATCAAAGTTGTGGTCCATGCCCAGCCCATGGCACTCTCCGCATTCAGTGAAAAAAGCGCCATGCCCCGATTTATAATATCCGTAATTGCTGTTGTCGCCAGCCACATTCGGTGCTTGTCTGCCGCCAATCAGTGAAATGCCTGAATCATGGCATCCCACGCACCATTGTTCTTTGCCAGTGGTCAGTGTGTTGCCGGAATAAACGCCGTTACTCCAATTGTTCTTGGCGCCGATCATCGCATCTTTCACGCCATCCAGAGGGCCCTCCGGGCTGTGACAGGCGTCACAGACGTCGGTCTCAGCAAGGCTGTATTTACCGTCACCGTCGTCGTCGGTCCCTGACAGAAAATAGGGGAAATTTCCGGTGTCATGGCATTTATTACAGGCGACGTTTGGCCCTTTCAGATCGTCAGTATCATTTTCCGTATGGGTGGAGTGGCTGCCGGTTGTTCCTGCTCCTTGACTGAACAGGCCAGGGGAATACTCATATCCGGAATCATGGCCATGACAGGACTCACAGCCGTTGCCACCACCGCCGCCATGAAGGAACCCATTGGCATGGTTGTGACAAGTTATACAGTTTGTTCCATTTTTGCCACCATGGTTCTGGTCTATTCCAGTACCATTATTACGAAAATATTTGGTCTTGGTATGACAGACCTCACAGATACCGTCATAGGTTCCGTCACCGTCAGCAAAGGAATTGGCTCCTGTGGCCCCAATGAATTTAACATTTTTGGAACCGGTTTTAGGGGGAATGGCCCCGGTGATATTATCGAGTTGTATGGTTGTTCGGATTAATTTTCCGTAACTGCTTCCGTGAATGATGTTTTGTTCCTGGGTATGTTGGTTGTGACAGACCCAGCATTCAACCGTCCAATTGCCATATCTGGTAGTGGCATTTTTGCTGGAGTGGGTCGGGTAGTAGGAGGTAGGAAGGTCGTTATGGCAGCTCCAGCAAAGGGTGTTGAACTGGGTGTCATCGATATCCTGGGGGGGGTGAACCGTCCAGAGCGGCATCAGATCAGGCTGATCTCCAGCGCTAACATCATGACAGGATTCACAGCCAATATTGTTTGTTTGGTTGTGAGGTGCATCAAGCCCTCCTGCAGAGACATAGGAAGATACAAGGATCAGAAAAACTGAAAAGAGCAGTTTCCTGGAAACAGTGATCGCGCATTTTATGTTCATGTTAACCTATTATTATGCCATTTTTTACTTGCTGTCAGTCGGTAACTGTTCCTGTTGCGTATCTTCACGAAATTCTTTTCTTTTTTTGTTGAAAAGAATTTCGTGAAGATACTTTTACCACTCAAGGGGCTACTGTACTGAGTGCCGTTCTAATCGTTTCTCACCGTTGTTAGTTTTCTTTGTCTCTATGACCTGTGAGACAGGGTGATGGAACTGGTCGTTGTCGCTGGCTGGAAATTATAATTGTTGTTGAACACTATGAATAATGCCGATCTTAGAAAACAAAGAAATAGACTGGCGCATATTTTCTGGAACCTTATCTTGATCACAATAAAGCCTCTCTTCTAAATACAACAATGATATCAGTGTGGTGAGTGATGATTTATCAGGGCTGGACCATCGTTGCCGAACATAACCAAGAGCGTTTCTGAAAAATGCTGGGAGCGATTTCGTCAAGCTAAAACGAGTGCCCCCTTAAACGTTTTAAGAAAAGTTTATACGTGGGGTTCATTAATTGCAAGGTAGTTGGAAATAATTATTATTTAATAGTTCTTTGTTTTTGGAATTCGATCTTACTTCGGACTTGAAACAGAGGATGATGACACTTTTGCAGGCGGTACTGGAAGTGGGTGTTATCCGACTATATGGCAAAGGCCCAAGAGGAGAGCGCTGTTTTTTTTGCAGGATGTGGCGCCAAATCCCGTTGCGATAACGAGTAATGGAAGAGAAGTGAAAAAAAAATGGGGGGCAGGTCGAAAGTGACGTGATCAAGCACAAGTGGACATGTTATTAAGCGACTTTTAACAAAAGCTACTCACCCTCACGTCCATAGGAGTCCTGTTGACCAAACAGGAGTGGCGTCGGTTACTGTTGTAACACATCTCACTATAATCAATGATACTTGCCTTGGCATGAAGTCGTGTTCTCTATTTTTCCCGGAACACCAACTCCATGTTACGTGTAGCAAAGAAACGTTCTGCTACGGCATTATCCCAGCAATCACCTTTCCTGCTTATATGGTGTTGGCTATGGTGGGTAATATTGTCACATCAGCTCTGAGCTGATACATCGACTGTTACAGATAAGGTGTGCGTTCCACCACCCATCACGACCCCTTTAACAGGCGAAACATCGCCGTAATCCCGGCCCCAGGCAACTGTGATATACGTTTCATTGGCAAAGAGGTTGTTTGTGGGATCTAAATCCACCCAGCCAAAATCGGGCAAAAAGATTGAGATCCAGGCGTGGGAAGCATCCGCCCCAATGAGTTTTTCCTTGCCCGGTGGAGGGATTGTCTCCAGATAGCCACTCACATATCTGGCTGCGAGGCCAAGGGTTCGCAAACAGCTGATTGCCACGAGTGCAAAATCCTGACAAACTCCTTTTTTATTCATGAGAGCCAGTTCAACGGTGGTTTCAACGTTGCTTGCCAGTTTATCATAAGTAAACTCTGTAAATATTCTTCGAATCAGATCTATTGCGCCAATAAGTAGTGGTGTACCCGGTAAAAATGATGGTGCAGCATAGGAATGCGAAGCAGAAAGCAACGGTACGAGAGGGCTTGCAAAAATGAACTGATGCGCGTCAAGATCCAGTGGGTTTTTATGTTCAGCAAGACGCTGAGCGACATGCTCCCATGCCATTGTTGTATTGGCCTTTGGGGTGACAGGATTTGAGGTTTTAACAAGGTTCCTCATGGTAATAGCAAGTTCATTGTGCGGGTGCTGTACCATGAAAACGTGGGCAGTGTTTCCAAAATAGTCCTTTCGTTCCTGGAGATATTGTGGCTTGGGCTCAATATACAACTGACTGCTCAACAACTCCTGAGACTGGGTGTTCCTTGGAGACAGAAAAAGCTCGTTTTGTGAGAGTGATGCCGGCGCTGAATATTGATAGCTGGTCGTATGTGTTATTCGATAAATCATATTGAATGATTACCGGAAGAGATGGAAAAATGAGGGGTTGAAGGAATCCTGGTAAGATAATGGGCACTCACCTCCTGACCGAGTTCTTTCAGCTTTCGTTCGGTATTGGTCAAAAACTCGATCACCGTTTCCGTCTCATCTGAATTAATGCCACAATCTATTCTGGTCAAGTCGAGCAGGCGAATTCCCGTTAAGAGGTCAAGAGCAATGCATTCCTCTTTGCTTGAAAATTTTTTTTCATTTTTTCGGGGAAGCTGTTCGACGTGGGCTGAAATTTGATTAAACTGGAATGCCATGGATTTAGGGTTTCCTTCGTCAGCAAGGAGCAGGTCGAGAACAGGGGCTAACTGGAAAGAGGACCTGTATCTGCCTCGATATGTCATTATACTATCACAGACTTCAAGCAGAGCCTGAAGGGTGTTGTGACTATCGTTGCATACCTGGGGGATGGCGATACGGATGAGTACCGCTTGGTTCATGGCCCGTTCTATCCTGCGGCCCATGTCCATGAAACTCCAGCCCGTTCCCCGGTTCATGCTCTCCATCGCCAGTCCACTAAAGGCGCTTAAGGTAAATAATGTTATATCCAGGAGTTCAAGAGGATCATTATTTGGTGTCAATCTGAAGTTATCCATTCGATTGAGTGTTCGGGTGCAATCTGTGGAAAGTCGGTCCCGAACATTTCGTGCAGTTTCCTGGACGCGTCTAAGAATAGTAATGACACTTTCCGGGCTGTCTTTTTTATACAAAGCGTCGCTGAGCTGTTGACTTATGTTAGTTGCTTTGGGTATCAACTGGTCTGTGCTGCCGGGAATGACATGTTTTGCCTTGAGGATATTGAGGAGAAAGTTTAGCTCAGGTACATTTTCCGGTTTGTCTTCTCCTGATAACCTTTTATAGATTGCACGCAGAATGCGGACCAGTCCTTCGGCCCGTTCCAGGTAACGCCCTAACCAGAGAAGATTGTCAGCAACCCTGTTTGGAAGGTCACTTGTCCTTTTAAATTCAGGGATACTGGTCAAGCCGGACATTAAGGTAACAAGTTCAACCGGTTCATTTGAGAGTATCCAGATATCTTTACTTTTCTGATTCTCCGGTTGCTGTGCCAAAAGGGTGTCGATGTTACTGGCAGATATGGCTAAGCCACCGGGCATAACAGAAAATCCATGTTCTGTCGCACATGCAAAAACTCGAATGAGATTGTAGCTGCTTGCAACACCTGATCCCTCCCAGGCAGGGGCCGTCGAAGGAATAACCGGTGAAGACGCGACATAGTTGAATGGTGTTGATTGTATCTCTGCAAGAAGATTAGCGGATTGCACGGATAGGCCAGGCCTCTCAAAAGCCTGATGGATTGTGAGGGTATCCAAATTGTTTTGCACATAACCAAGAAATTCTTTGTTACCACACCACCATGTAGGGTGGTTTGCAAGCAAGAGCTCTTCGCCGAGTAATTTTTTGCATAAATTCGACAGAAAACTTTGAAGACATGGTGTCTCAATAAAGCCGCAGCCAATTGGATTGACAATGTCGACATTCCTTTCACGACAAACCTGAATAAGACCGGCGATTCCCGTTGTATCTTTGCGGCGTAAAGCGAAGGGGTCACTGTTTTGGTCGTCTACAAATCGAAAGATAGCCTCGACCGGCTCAAGGTCTGCCAGCTTTTTTAAGAATAACTTCCCGTTCCGAACAGTGAGGTCCTGCCCCTCAACGAGAGGGTAGCCCAGATATCTCGACAGCAGGGCATGTTCAAAATACAGACTACTGTCTGGGCCCGGAGAACATAAGACAATACCTGGATCATTTTTACGTAGCGATGAGCGTTCAACAACTGACCGCTGGAATATTTTGAAAAAAGGTGCCAGCCGTCGAATCTGGGTTTTCTGGTATAAGCTGGAGAAAACCCTGGACATCACAATCCTGTTTTCCAGTGCATAACCAAGACCGGCAGGACTCGCGCCGTAATCACGGAGGACACGAAACTGTCCATCAGGTCCTCTGTATAAATCAGCAGCGTAAAATGTCAGGTAACGGTTTCCGGATGGCTTGATACCATGGCAAGCATGCAGGAAATGGGGGTTTGCATAAATAAGTTCAGAGGGAATAGTTCCATTTTTCAAGAGATCCTGAGGGCCATATGTGTCTTCCAGCACCTTTTCCAGGAGACCCATTCTCTGTTTAATCCCTGCTTCGATCTGGGTCCATTCCTGTGTGGCAAGAGAGAGTGGAATCATATCCAGTGCCCAGGCCGTTGTTTGCTCTGTCAGATTATCATAAGGATTAATCGTTGCACCATCCTCGTGGCGCATGCGTTCGACGCGTTCATGGTCTGACTCAAGAGCAGTCATGCCTCTTTTATCAAATGTGTTCAGAAGATTTTGCCAGTGAGGTCTGGGAGAACCCTGTGAGTCAAAAGATTCACAATATGAGTCTGGAGGACATGAAAGTGTCTTAAAGATTGACGGGAAGGACTTTGAAGCTTCAGGAGGGCTGTTAAAAACTGTGTCGCTCATAAAAAAAAATAACAGATATAATTTAAGGGCAGTGGAAGCGAAATTGGTTCCACTGCCGCCTGTTTACTCAGTTCAGGTTCTCAAATCAAGGGTATAAGGAAAATAGCGATTAATCTCTTTAGCCGCTGCCGTCAGTTGCTCCCCTGGAGTGTGACCTCCGGGAATAAACCGAGAATTGCGTCTTCCCTCTGCCTCGTATGAATTGACGGGAAAAATATCATAGCTGCGCCCGCCCGGATGGCCGACATAATATGTGCAACCGCCAACAGCGCGACCCGTCCAGGTATCAAAGAGATCTATAACCAGGGGCGCATGTACGCCTATGGTGGGGTGGAGGCAAGAGGGAGGCTGCCAGGCGCGGTAACGCACGCCTGCGACAAAAACACCTTCTTCCAAGGTCGGCTGCAGAGGAACTCTTCGTCCATTACATGTGATTATGTAACGTTCTTCCGTCATTCCAGAAACTTTTACCTGAACCCTTTCCACGGATGAATCCACATATCGGGCCGTGCCTCCGCCACCCGCTTCTTCGCCAAGCACATGCCAGGGTTCCAGGGCCTGACGAAGTTCGAGTTCCATGCCCTGGTACGTTATTCTACCATAAATAGGAAATCGAAATTCAAAATGAGGGTGAAAAAAGTCCATGGAGAAATTATAGCCAGCGTTGTTAAGAATAGTTAACACGTCCATGAAATCGTCACGCACAAGCTGTGGAAGCATAAACCGATCATGGAGTCGTGTTCCCCAGCGTACCAGTTCTTGTCTATATGGCGTTCTCCAGAACCAGCTGACAAAGGTACGCAGAAGGAGTTGCTGAGCAAGGCTCATTCGAGCGTGGGGTGGCATTTCAAACGCTCGGAATTCAAGGAGGCCAAGACGTCCGCTGGAGCTGTCTGGGGAATACAGTTTATCTATGCAGAATTCGGCTCTATGCGTGTTACCGGAAACATCCACCAGCAGGTTTCGATACAATCTGTCGACAAGCCACGGTGGACAGGGTGCATCTGCAGTCGTTTGTCTGTCCTGTTCAGCAAAGGCTATTTCGAGCTCGTAGAGGCTGTCGTGTCTTGCCTCATCTATACGGGGCTGTTGGCTTGTCGGTCCCATGAAAAGCCCGGAGAACAGAAATGACAACGAAGGGTGATTATTCCAGAAGGTTACAAAACTGCGAAGCAGGTCCGGGCGACGTAAAAAAGGACTGTCCGCAGGAGTGGCTCCACCAATAACAATATGATTGCCGCCTCCTGTTCCGGTGTGTCGTCCATCGACCATGAATTTTTCCGTTCCAAGCCGGGTTTCCCGAGCAAGAGTATAGAGTGTGGTGGTACGATCAACCATCTCCTTCCAGCTATGCATGGGTTGAATATTGACCTCGATAACACCTGGATCCGGAGTGACTTTTAAACATTCAAGACGATAGTCTGATGGCGGTGTATAGCCCTCAATAACGATAGGTAAACCGGTTTTTTCAGCAGTTAGTTCTATACAATGGATGAGTTCGAGGTAACCTTCAAGGGAGGTGATAGGAGGCATGAAGACATACAATCGTCCATCCCGGGGTTGGACGCAAAGGGCGGTTCGTACGAGCCATGCCGCAGATTTTCCTTCTACAGGTTGCGGATCTTTTTCAGGATCGGGTTGTTGCTGAATAGTATCTCGTGTTGTTTTGACTCTCTCTGTAGATTCTTTCGCATCAACTCTTAGACGGTCATTGAGATCGGGCAAAGTTTCCCTTGATACCATTGGATCAAGAGAGTCGTCGATTGGTAAATCTTCAGGGGCAATCCAGGGCAGGGAGTCAAGAGGAAGCCGTAAACCTGCTGGAGAATCGCCTGGTAAGAGATACATATGTTCGCTTCTAAAGATCCAGGGACCACTTTTCCATGAGCCGTACTGCAGTGGTAGAACATAACCAACCACTGAACCAAGGCCGCGCTGAAAAGCCCTGATCATGCGCTTTCTCTCTTCGGGGTCGTCGAGTTTTGGGTCAGTGGGGCTGACGTTGACCGGCAGCTGTTGTTCTTTAATAAGGTTATGAAGAATATCTTCATAACTTTCAAGTATGTAGTCTTTGTTTACTTCAAGGGTGTCGGCTAATGTTTTAATAAATATGTCAGCTTCTGCGATACCAAAACCGTAATCAATGGAAACATCGGCCAGCCATTGTTCATCCTGCCAGACAGGAACACCGTCCTTACGCCAGTAACAACCAAGAGCCCACCTGGGAAGAGATTCACCTGGGTACCATTTGCCCTGACCGTAGTGGAGAAAACCTCCTGGAGCCCACTGTTTCCATAACTTTTTTATAAGAGCTTCGGAAAGTGCAAGCTTTTTTTCTCCGAGCGCTTCCGTGTTCCACTGGGCGCCCTCCATATCATCGATGGAAACAAAGGTCGGTTCGCCTCCCATGCTGAGTCGAACATCCTGTGCTGTTAATTCCTCGTCAACCTTGTCGCCTAACTCAAGAATCTGAGACCATACCGGTTCAGGGTAGGGTCTTGTGGACCTGGGATCTTCACGAATGCGTTTAACTGACATGGTGTGGTAGAATTCAACCTCACACTTATCAAGAGCTCCTGTGATAGGGGCAGCACTTTGAGGTTCAGGCGAGCATGCCAGTGGTATATGACCTTCACCGGCAAAAAGACCCGAGGTTGGGTCCATGCCGATCCAGCCGGCACCGGGTAAATAGACTTCTGTCCAGGCGTGCAAATCGGTAAAGTCGTTCTCCGGTCCAGATGGACCATCAAGAGATTTTATGTCCTGTCTGAGTTGGACGAGATACCCTGAGACAAAGCGTGCTGCAAGACCAAAATAACGAAGGATATTAACCAGTAACCATGCTGAATCCCTGCAGGAGCCACTTCTTTTGGTAAGGGTCTCTACACAGGTCTGAACATTAGGTTCCATGCGAATGAGGTAGCTGATATCATTGCTCAACCTTGTGTTCAGATCGACAAGGAAATCGATGGTACGTCTCGGGGTGGTATCGATTCCAGCCACATACTCTTGGAATATTTTGTCGAGTTGGCCCTTGATCAGGTAAGGCTGTAGCTCTGTTTTGGATGTCTTTTCGTAGGCGAAAGGGAACTCTTCGGCATCCGGTTCCAGAAAATAGTCGAAGGGGTTGATAATGATCATGTCAGCTATCAGATCAATTTCAACCTCGAACTCGGTCGTTTTTTCGAGAAACACAAGCCTGCCCAAATAGTTGCTAAAGGGGTCCTGCTGCCAATTAATAAAATGATTTTTGGGAGTTACTCGCATTGAGTAACTCAGAATCGGGGTCCTGCAATGAGGAGCGGGGCGCAATCTGACAATTTGGGGAGCAAGGTTGATCAACCGATCGTACTTGTAAGTGGTTTTATGATTTAAGGCTATATGTATTCCCAATGGTGTTCCTCTGTGAGTTGATAGTTTGTTGTCTAATGCTTGTCTCTAGATGGTCGTTTTAACCTTACCCGTTGCTACACTTAGTATCTTGTTTTCGACTTATCTAATTATAATTATGTGCTAAAATTCATCAAGCATATCGACTCTAAGGCAAATTGATCCGGTATAGATAGGCTGTGTTTGTTTTTAAGAGGATCACTGCTCATCGGTATTGGACTGGTTGGCCAATTTCAAATTGAAAAAGGTCTCCCCGATGACCCCACCCAGACGATTCAGCTTTGTCTGAAGATCGTCGAGGAATTCATGCAACCCACCTTCAATGACCTCGGCAATATCAGTATACTCAAGATCCGCCTTAATGCGTCCTAGCATTTTCTCTGCTGGATTTGTAGCAGATCCCATTTGAGACCCTGTTATTCGATGGAGACTTATTTGAGCCTTGTCTATGCAATGGTAAATAGAACGAGGGAATAAGCGGTCAAAAATAAGAAAACTTGCTACATTCCCGGGGATGACTTGATGAAATTCTTTTCTATACATTTCAAAGGCGCTGGTGGATCGCAGTACAGATATCCACTGAATATTATCAATGGGGGTGTTAATCAGATTCGCCTGAGGAAGCAGCATGAAATATTTTACATCAAGTATTCGTGATGTTTTGTCGGCGCGTTCTATCATCATGCCGATCCGGGCAAAATTCCATGCCTCGCCATGACTCATTGTCGAATCCAAAAGACCTGTAAAGAGATGACTGCGCATTTTGATAATACGGAAAAAGCGATTTGGGTCCTGAATCGCCATTGTTATAGACTCTTCTCTTATCAATTCGAGATAGAAGTTGTTCAGGTGCTCCCACATTTCCGAAGATATTATTTCTCGAATAGACCTTGCATTTTCTCTGGCTGCAGATACACAGCTGAGAATGGAGTTAGGGTATTGCCTGTCAAAGGTGAGAAACCAGATGACCTCTTCCTGATTATATGCTTGTTCCTTCTTTTCGTAGAGTTCCTGGTCACCTGTAGTCATAATAAGTGGAGACCATTGCTCTTTGTCATCAGCAGGAAGATCAAGTAAAAGATTGAGATTTACATCAATAAAACGGGCCACGTTTTCTGCCCGTTCAATATAGCGACACATCCAGTAGATTGAATTGGCGACACGACTAAGCATTTTTCTTCTCCTCCTCTTGGCTTGGCAACAGTACCCAGGTATCTTTGCTTCCGCCGCCCTGTGAAGAATTTACGACTAAAGACCCTTTTTTTAGTGCGACTCTGGTTAAGCCTCCGGGCTGAACGTAGATGTCTTCGCCAAATACTACATAGGGCCTTAAGTCTACGTGGCGCCCCTCAATGTGTTCATTAACAATGGTCGGCACGCGAGAGAGTGAAATCGTTGGCTGGGCAATGTAGTTACGTGGCTCTTCAGATATTTTTTGGGCAAAGATTTCTTGTTCCTCTTTGGTAGAATGGGGTCCGATCAGCATTCCGTAGCCTCCTGATTCATTGGCGGCTTTGATTACGAGTTCGTCCAGGTGTGAGAGGACGTAGTCCCTGTCTTTCTTTTCTTCACATATATATGTGGGAATATTTGGAAGGATAGCATCTTCACCAGTGTAATATTTTATAATCTTTGGGACATAAGCATAGACGACTTTGTCATCGGCAATGCCGGTCCCAGGAGCGTTTGCCATGGCAATTCGACCTTTTTTATAAACATCAATCAATCCCTTTACCCCCAGGAGTGAGTCGGGCCGAAATACGGTCGGGTCGATGAAGTCATCATCAATTCTTCTATACAGGACATCGATTCGTTTAAGTCCTTTGGTGGTGAGCATATGCACATAGCCATCGGAGACGATAAGATCCTGACCTTCGACGAGCTCTACCCCCATTTGCTGTGATAAAAATGAATGTTCAAAGTAAGCACTATTGTAAATTCCTGGAGTCAGCACCCCAATGGTCGGCGACTGCACTCCATCTGGTGCCAGATACTCAAGCATTTCCAGTAACTTTCCTGGATAGTCATCCACCGGACGAACTCTGGATTTTTCGAAAACAGATGGGAATGTGCGTTTTAGAACCTGCCTGTTCTCCAGTACATATGAAACACCGGAAGGACATCTTAGATTGTCTTCCAGTACATGGAAATGGCCATCAGTCCCGCGAATAAGATCGGAGCCGGTAACATGACACCAGATTTTTTTCGGTGGAGTAAAACCTTCACATTCCGGTCTGTAGGTTTTGGAGCTATGGATAAGCTCTTTTGGAAAAATTTTATCCTTCAAAATTTTCTTGTCATTGTAAATATCTTGAAGGAATTCGTTGAGAGCATAAATTCTTTGTTTAAGTCCCGTTTCTATCTGCTGCCAATCTTTATTTGGAATAATTCTCGGGATGAGATCGAACGGGAAAATTTTCTCTGTACCCTGCTCCTGACCATACACATTAAACGTAATACCCATTTTGAGGAGAAGAGCTTCTGCTTCTTTTTGCCTCAGTTGCAGGTCCCCTTTGGGCAGGGATTCGATCTTATCTACGAGTAATTGAACTCCAGGACGGGGATTACCAGCCTCGTCGATTAACTCATCGTAAAATCCTTCAGTGTCATAATTTGTAAATGTGTTCATGAAACCTCACTGTTGTGTTCTTTAAGTGATTTTTGTAACATGCATCGGTCAAATGTTACCAAAATGTACTTTCCTGGCCATGGGATAGAAAAGACAACTTTTATTGATGGAGTATTAATCCTTACGTTCCACACTAACTTCTTTGGTGGCTGGAAATACAGCAGGACCAAACTGGTTATAGACAGCAACGTCGGCAGCATCGCGGCCGTAGCCGAGTACGACATATCCCCCTGCAGATCCAGTTTGCGTAGGGTCGAAAGTGTACCAGCGATCTGCCACATATGCCTCAAACCATGCATGCATATCCATCGGTTGCAATTCATGCAGATATCCGACGACCATGCGTGCCGGGATGCATAAAGCACGGCATAGAGTAATTCCTAAATGTGCGAGATCACGGCACACTCCCCATTGTCTGGAATTTACTTCGCTTGCAGATACCGGGATATCACTCATCCCGCATTCATAACGGATAGTCGACCGAATCCAGGATTCGATTGCCGCTACCTGATCGTACCCACAGGAATATCCGGCTGTTATGTCTGCCGCCATCTGGCCAAAATGCTCTGATTCGCAATATCGACTGGGGAGCAGAAAACTTAAAACATAGTCGGGTAAATTGGGTATCTCTATAAATGGCCCGCCAGGGGCTCTATCGACACCATCGGCGACGATTACTTCTGCTCTGGTCATTATGGAGAGGTCTCCAGGTTGGGCAAGGAGTCTTTGACAGAGATTCCCATAATGGTCAGTAAATTCATTAACATAGGTGGGCGGATGGAGGACATATTTTTCACATGAGACCCATTGTTGAACACCACTGCGGGGTCTTAGCATAAAAACGAAAGGCGTCGGTACTGTAATAATAAATGTTAAATCACAGCTGGTTTGCAGATGCATAAGATAGTGGTTTTTATTGTTTTGCAGTCTGTTCTCTCGTTCATCGAGAGCATCATGTCTACAAAAACATATTGAAGCTTCTTACTGATGCAGAGCAATAAATGTACCGGATGAGTTTCTGTTCGATTTTACGTATTTTTGATACGTTTTTTAATCCGGTACACTGTAGTTGCACAGTGTTGGCGAATTGTTTCCGAAAGGACCTGTTGAGAAGGGAGACCCCGTGATTTCGTGAGGGACTGGATTGGTTAGATCCTATGGAAGCGAACTGATTTATAGATACTGTCAGTGCCATACCAGGATGATAAGGAGGCATGTGGGGACAACGCTCTTAACAACTTTTGTTAGACAAGAGTTGCCTGACTTCCTGTACCAGTCTTCATTGCCGTATAACTTTTCCATGCAATCGTGACACAAACTCTGACTGGACTCCGCTCCTGTGTCTTCTCTTAGATATTCTTCTATCTGGTTCCAGTAGCCTCAATCATCCCGGCTTTTTGTTGCCGCGGTACTGGGTTGTAAGCTTTTTCTGAAGCGTCCCAATACCCGATCGCCTTGCGGAGGTGTATTTTGTTATCTTATCACTTATCCATGGATTTAGGCAATCTAATCATTAAATACCGGAGAAATTATGGCTTCGTATGGTTTCTCCTTTGTGATAGGAATATTTTCAAAATGAAGAATCTTCCTGGTAATCGACTTTCTGTTCGAGCTTTTGTACTATCGGTTTCTGGGCGGTCTTATGCAACGGGTTGCCGTCGACAAAGATCGCCTTATATGGCTTGGTGGGGCATGAATGTTCACATCCTTGGTTGGGTAGTGTTCGGAACATGCTTTCATTTTGTGACCGAAGGATTACAGCTCTCCAAAACTGCAGTGTTTTTCACCTCAACCTCGGTCTCAAAAGCTGGTAGGGCGCTTGTGCGCCTTTGTCACCGTCCGCGTCAGTCCTTGGTGCGGGTAAGACTAAAGCCGACGGTGATGAAACTACAGGGGGTTTAGCCTGAAACTTTTATACAACAGTGTGTTGTCGAGAAATTCAGATTGACCCGATGTTGTTTTTTAACTTGTTGTATTGTAGTGTTATTTTTATGGCTTGGGCTGGAGGGCTGGTCGATGACTACCGCGTCTGGCAGTACCGTTTTTTCCAGGAGGAATAGCAGGAAGAGAGCCGGCCGGGCTTGATTGCGGTACGGAATGGGGGCTGAGGATACGTTTTTGTTTTCTTGCAGCTTCCTCCCGATAAAACGATTTCTTATCATCTTACCTATCTGAAAGGAGGAGTTATGAACCGTTTATCTACAGTATTATTCTTTATTTTTCTTGTGTTAGGCTCAGCGCTGATACTTCCACTTTCGACCATGGCTGCATTTACGGTTGTTGTCGATACAAATTTAAAAGGTGATCCTGAGACAATCCCTGGTCCTGGTCAACAAGTCTATAAAGTTGTAGGAGTCATAATGGATCCATTTGGACGAACGGATCAGTTTGTTGAAGGCGAGGTTATTTTAAAGTCAAAAGATGTTAATGAAAGTGGTCAATTTTTACAGAAATGGCAAGGCGTAATCCTCAGTGATGGAACTATTCCGGCCCCATCGCAGGAGTTTATGCATCTGCAGCGCACTATTCCCGAGTCAAATGGTTATCTGCGAATTCGTGTGAATTCTAGCCTGGTTGATACCCAGCAAATAATTGCTAATGGAACAGCACTAGGCCTTGATGGAATGTATAAATGTTCATCTCTGGCGATGCTGCAACTCTTTGCCTTATTTTTAGAAGAGCGAGTGAATAATATCATGGGGCTGGATCTTAATGGTGTGTTCACACTCCGGGATTGCTATAAAACCAATACCCAAGAGTATGCTGTCGATCCATCTGCGCCCAATCCTACCTTGGTTAATGACGGCTATATGGATGCCTTTACTATCGCCAATTATAACGATCCGAATATCTCAGTGACCCAGGCCTGGCAACTGACTGAACTCTTTGGTGTTGGTCCGGGAGCAGTTCCTCTCTGTGTTATTGACAGCGGATTCACCCTAACTGACGATTTTCCCGTGTTTTCACCGTATGATTTTGTCGATGATGATCGCAATGTAGATGCAGACGAGGCAGGATATCATGGTACCCGGACCCTCAGTGTGGCAAGCGCCAGACTTGATGACCAGTTTGGCTCTGCAGGAACCGGAGGACCTGTGGCCCTGCCAATGCCTTTTCGCTTCGATTTGACATATTCGCAAGGTGCCAGGGCAATTCGCACCGCTACCAGTTGGGGTGCGGAGGTCATAAATAATAGTTGGGGAGGGACCTGTGATTGGTGGTGCGATACTTTTGGAGGCTTATCCGGAGAAAATGCCTTGAATGAAGCTCTGGACGAGGCCTTTGACAATGGTGTGGTGACGGTCGCCGCTGCAGGAAATAGTGAAGATAATCTAGACGATATATACGACTTACCCTCAGAAGGTGGTGCAGCCGACAAGGGCAATATTGTTGTAGGTGCTCTTGATCTGGCCACCAAAGATTCTATTCAAACGGCAACCCATGGTTGGGGGTCCAGTTTTGGTTCAGCACTGGATACCTGGATAGCGGTATGGCCTAGGATTTTATCCACTCCTACTCCGTCTGATACTACGATTTCAACCATTGGTAGAACAAGCGGTGCCAGTGCCTATACTGCCGGAGTAGTTGCCCTGATGAAGGCTTTGGCACCTACTCTTACTGTGTCAGAAGTGCATGACATGGTGGATCTCAGTAATATGGCCAGTACTGATCCACGGGTTGCTTCCGGGTATTTGAATGTCTTTGACGCTGTGCACAGGGCTGCATCTCACGCTGGAGCGATTGATCCGCCTGCCGATACTCTGGAGCCCAATGATCACCGAGATTTTAGGAATATTAGCCCTGGTTCCTATTGCGCTAATCTTTATGATGGAGACACAGAGGATGGCTATTGGTTCTGGGTTGATGATATTCGACCGGTACAGGTCCAAGAGAGCAGTCTGTTGTTGGGAAACTACACCGCAACCTTAAATGGCTTCGCTCTTGATTCTGAACTGGCTCTGCCGTTTAATGGAGAGCTTATCCCTGGTAGTTATTACCTGCGTTTTACTAAGACTACTCCTGGTGCGGCATTTTATGAATTTGATCTTGTCATAGATGCTCCCAGCACCATGACTCCTGATCGATTCGAGGTTAATGATACCTTGGCTACAGCCGCAGAATTGACTTTGCCCGGCAATCAAATAGGACGTATCTGGACCATAGATAGTCTCAACTTTCATGTCAGTGGCGACCCTGATTATTTTGATCTGGCTCTCCCGTCATTACCCAGCCTGTTATATACTGATCGAATAACCATCTGGGTTGAACCTGCCGAGGACGGTTATAGCTCGAGCTTTAATCTCTTTTTATATGATGCAGCCGGAGCGTCGATCCCAGCCACTGCCGGTTCGGCAACGACAATTGAAAATGTGAGAGGAACCTTTACAACCGGTAGAATCCGTTTTCTTGTCGAAGACCGAATGGGCCGTAGAAATAACTATCGAATACTTATCGGTTACGACCAGTATGTTCGGGGTATTGCCGAACCTGAAACTTTTGCCTTTCCTGATATCCCTTCATGGATGCCTGACCCGAGTGATTTGTTTTTTATTCATATCCCTGAGCTGGCGCTTGAGGGACTTGCCTTTGATTTCCCATACCCATCCGACCCTGCCATAGCCAAGGATATTGCAGAAGGAAATTCACCGGTCGAAATACCTACTGAAATGATGGTGTTGAACTGGTTGCAAAAAAGAGACTTTGTCATGGAGATTAGGTATACGGGCTCTTCGCAGGATATGAGCTTTACACTGATTGATCATAACGGAGCTACCCTTGCCGAAGCCACTGATATTCCGATGCCTCTTAGTATGCCTGCAGACAATACTCTTGATGTGCGGAAGCGGATAGAAATCCAGGCGATGGAACGAGGAATTTATGGAGTGCGTGTGAATGGAGGGGAAAAGCCAATTTTGTACTCAATCAAAATAGAAGCAGCTGAGGTGATACCCAGTAGGTCAATACTGATGTTCGTTCCGGCGATGCTTAACGGCGATAAAAACGAATAACTGACGGCGTTCTAAAAAAAACATCACTCCTTTGCTTGATATAAATTTCTCGTCAGGAATGGGGTCACAGGAATGGGGTCAAGTCTCCTTTTGACTTATGTTGTGAGTGGGGGGATAAAAAAACATGTCCATGCCACTACGCATGGAATATCCGGGTGCCTGGTGTCATGTGATGAACCGGGGCAGGCGAAGAGAGAAGATATTCTTCTCGTCCCAGGACTATGAATTTTTCATCGCCGTCCTGAAAGAACCTGTTGAAATGGTTCATCTCAACGAGCGCACAAAAATGAAGGGTAGTCGTTTCGCTATCGTTTCAAGCTGTGGTTGTGGATAACGACAGTCAACCCCTTGCTGAGTTAGGCAAGGGGTGTCATATCGCCAGTTATAGCAGTGTAAGCAGAGCGTTTAAGAGAACAAAGTTGCGACTGGTAACAGATCGGCAATTGAAAAAAAAGGTGTCCAGGATTGATATCAAACTTAACAAAGGTCAAAGGAAGACTTGACCCCATTTTAATATGGTTTGTAACTACTCACCCCTATCCGATTCAACTTCCAAAGCCTTACCTGTCAAAGCTATCTGAATAGCAACAAGCGGATTGACTCCTTGACTGGCCATGGTTTGCAAGTAACTTGAAATCCGGCAA
>Ga0180008_1000808_pt1 | contig 22633 bp, 14 predicted proteins | sample MM_PW_MetaG_FD_121121 | JGI IMG/M metagenome (GOLD analysis project Ga0180008, IMG submission 121121) | Groundwater microbial communities from the Aspo Hard Rock Laboratory (HRL) deep subsurface site, Sweden - MM_PW_MetaG | ecosystem: Environmental > Aquatic > Deep subsurface > Groundwater...
TCAGTGGCTGAAACAAAACTGGTGCCTGTGGGCAGGGGGAAAGTTAGCTGGGTATTCGAGGAAGTGGTGCCAATATTTCCATAGCTCAGGGTGTATTCACGATTGCCGCTGGATGTAAACGGATCAGTCTCTTCATCCACAGTTAATTCGAAAAAGGGGTTTGTCTGTACTTGTGTAGTCTTGCTTGCCTGAACCTGCTGTACACCATCGACTCTTACCTCTGCCTCAAACTGAATAAATGTTCCATCGACAGTTTCGCTGTTAACATGGGGCGGCATGGTCACGCTCACGCCTACTCCCGGTGGCAGGTCACCAAGGCTCCAGATTACCTGGTCTCCCGTCTCACAGTATGAAGAAAGACCATCAGGACAATCCACCGTGTTCTCTGCTCCACCTGTTGTAATATAAAACTCATTTAAAATATCCAGTTGCTCAGGATAAATAAGGATCAGTTCAACATTTGCTATCGGACTTGAGCCAGGATTGGTCACAGTCAGTTCAACATCCAATTGCCCTCCAGGTCTGACTGGATCTGGGTTTACCTCCAATGCCAGCTGTACGGCTGACCACGCAACTGTTGGTATAAGACAAAATATAAGCAGCAATAGTGGGTGGATTAACTTAGTTTTCATGATTCTTTTCTCTATTTATTGTTGGTTGAAAGTAACGCCCCACGAAAAAAAACAAAACCAGCTTTGTTTCTATTGTTGACGTAGCCATCCCTTCAGGCATGTTCCATTATTCCGGTAATCTCTGCATGTTACCATTCGCTTCATCCAGGCCTCCAAAGCACATTTTATATCTAAACTTTCCGACAACTCTCAGTGACAAAAGAGAATACGGGATGATAGATAAAATATGCTTGGACTGAGCGGCGGTGGCTATAGCAAGGAATGTATCGTTCCTATGCGGCTCTTCATCTTCATGAATGCAGAATCTAAGTGAAACGCCTAGTCTTCTGCAACTGTTCTTCTTATCGCCAGAAGAATGAAAACGGCTCAAAAAAGTTCACAACGGACATAACAAAGCTCAAACTCTTATTTTCAATAACCGCTCTGTGCTCCAAGGACTTCATCTCGGTCTTTCTCAGTGGAATCTGCAGCCAAACGAGAGCATCCGGATATCGGTTCACTCTTCCATTTTCTTCTTTTAATGGGTGATTCGTTCATATGGTTATTCACTATGTTAAAGATCATGCTTTTTTGATTGGATAAAAAAAAGCCGGGTTGCATTGAATTTGCAACCCGGCTGACTTTTATAGCCCCGTGGCTTTCCGTCCTTTGATCACTCAAAGTTTGGCTTTTAATGTAAATCAAAAATGAATCGCCATTCACCAAAACATATATAACTTACTTTTAAAATAGGTATATTTACCCATTTTAAAAGTAATTCTGAAAATAATGTGAAAAGGAATAAAGTTTTAAGGGCCACACATAGGGTCAAGCCTGCCTTTGACTCATTTGATATAAACGGGGTCAGAATAAAATAGAATGGTGAATTCAAGTTCCAAGTGCACCACCAGTTATCAAAAAGGGGTCAAAAAAGGGGTCAAGTCTACTTTTGACCCTTTTTGTGATTTTGTGAGATAGAAAAATATGTCCAGACCACTAGGCATAGAATAGAGGGAAAATAGGCAGGCTGAGCCTGTAAGTTGCTGAAATTTCACATGGGGAGAGAATCAATGAAGAAAATTGCTGTTATTTTAAGCCTGTTACTACTCACTTTTGTGGCAGTCCCTGCTATTGCAGCGAATAAAGTTGTTGTAGTACCTTTGAGTTCGAGCAGGGTACCGCAAGAACTTGTTCCGTTGGCTCAGGGAGAGATCAGTTCGTTCGATGGTGTTGTCTCATCAACCGGTTCTTATGGGATCAGTTCAGTCGCAAAGAATGCAACAGGAGATGTTACGGTCACCTTTACTTTCAGTTGGGTCGCTTATCCTGCGGTAATGACAGGCGTGTATGGTAACGACAGCAGTCGTATTGTTGTTTATTCACCTGCTTTCGCTGGTAATACAATTCGATTTCGCACAAAAGACACCACAGGCACTCTAGCCGGTGCATATTTCAGCTTTGTTGTATACGGTCAAAAACAGTAATTCATGACCTGTGAGACTTGGGCTTTCAAGGAAAGTAAGGAGTAAGGGGTCATGTCTTTCTTTGACCTTTATTGTGAATATGTAACATAGAAGCTTAACCAGGGTCTTTCCACGCTATCCAATTGATACTACAGTTAATAATTGCACCCAAAGATACCTTTGGGGGATTATAATGGCAATTATAATTATTGCAGCAGCAAGAATATTAATCTTTGGAGTGCAGGTCAGGGTCAGGCTTGACACGTGGGCATTTAGGTGTTTGAGGTGAACGCCCATTGATCAAGCCTGACCCTATATTTTCACACATACTACCTGTTGTGGCTGCTTGAGTAAACTGGATACCCACTCAGTTTTATTGTGTTCAGGGGAGCTGTTGACCAGAGGCAGCATCTACGCCTGTTTCTTTTGAGATCCATCTCTGTTTTGTAACCAGCCATATAGTCTACTCCTTTTTTTTAGCAGAGAGTGTAATTCAGATGGTTCGTGTATCATTCCATCAAATGACGTCTATCTGCTTATGTGAGGGACTGGAAATGATCTGCACTCATTGATCAAAAAACTTTGACAGAAAAATGCTGGGGCACCAGGGATACGGAACCATCTGAGATAATAAGCGGTTAGCGTTCTGATATTTTGAAAAAATTATTGACTCACAACTTACTGTATTGTAGTTGTTTTACGGTGGAATCTGAAGAGTGGACGAATGTGATATGGTCGGATTATCGAATGTCAGATTGTTGTCCTTTCACAAAATTGACAACAAGACAATACCCGCCATCGCCTGCAATTCCGGATTGCTTTTCCAAGCTGTCCGCAATATCGGTATAGGAATGTTCATTCTTGTCATTTGGAAATAATCTCCTATGTTACTCTCCTTTAATCCAGTCATCGACGGTGACCGCTTCATCTGGAATCTAGCACCCTGGGATTCTGAGCTTCTGGCAGCCATTAAAATGGCAAAGGCTGTCGTCCTGCCTCAAACTGTTACTCGTGAATTTTATCGGTTATGCAGGGAAAACTGCACCAAAGTTTTTCCTAACTATGACCTGCGATTTTCTTGGGAAGGCAAGGTAGGTGATACTTTTCTTTTTTGGACATTTGGTGTTCCCCACCCCCAGACCATGACGTTTCCCAAGGTGGAATCCCTGGTGAATGAGCATCCGGAAATGATGGCCGAATCTGTTTTACCGGACTTTCCCTTTGTGATTAAAGGAGCCTGTGGGGGGGAGGGCAGGTACGTCTGGCTTGTTGAGTCCCAAGAAAAATTTGATAAGATTCTTTCCATGCTCAAAAAGTGTGAGCTGGAGGGCCTTTTTGGTTTTGTTATTCAAGAGTACCTGCCAGGCCTGCAAAGGGATCTGCGAGTGGTGATAATCGGGGAGGAGATTATCAGTTATTGGCGCATCCGTGACGGTTTTTATCACAACATTGCCAAGGGAGGAGAGATCGATTTTGATTCGGATCGTCATTTACAGAAAAAAGGTCAGGAGGCAGTGCGTAAGCTCTGTGTGAAAACCGGTATTAATCTGGCCGCATTTGACCTGATCTTTGTGGAACCGAACGACGAACCCATTTTTCTTGAAATCAATTATACCTTCGGTCGGGTAGGCCTTGGCGGCAGTGAGGCCTTTTACAAGTTGCTTGGAAAGGAAGTGAGGAACTGGTTGACAAAGTAAAAACAACAAGCTTAAGTTCATTACCTTGAGAAAAAAGGGTCAATAACCTGGAACAATTGCTACTCTCGTACCTCCTTTTCTCAGATAAGCGCAGACTTCGAGGTCGGCAATCCGAATAAGGTGATTTCGGAGCTCAATAGTTAGGAGTCTGTCGGACTGAGACAGAGATCTGCTGCAAATTTGACAAATAAAGACCAGATTTCTCTAATTTTCGCCACGATTTTCTAAATTCGACAAACTCCTAGGCCTGCACGTACCTCTGTCAACGCTTCGCCACTCCCTTACGGGTAACCGACACATGACTCGGTGGCCATAGATGGTCGCTATCCTTTCCTATGCGGGGGAATTTCACCCCTTACTCTTTGCCGGCTTTTACCGGCGCTTTTGGCTTGACCCATTTTCCCTTTTCATGCAGAGGTTGTCCTTGCCGATCAGGGCTTCGACGGCGATGATGCTGGCCATCATGCACCTGTCCAGCGGGTTTATCATCGCCCCGTCCAGCCCATGTCAGTGTCCATGATTCTTGCTCACAGTTAAGGTCGTTTTTTGTGTTCTCAAGACGCTATCGGTCGGCTGGCGCGATACTAAGTGCAGACGCTTCTCTGGAAGTTTTTTACGACAGCGTGAAAAATTGTTTTTCATGGCCGCAGCATTGGAATGTTGCCGTGTCTACCACTATCTAATTATTTCCCACCTAAATGACTGTTCGAAACTCTAACACTGTTCTAAATTATGGCAACACTAAGAATCGTTAGTAAAAGCCCAACCTATTTTTAAATCCATGCCGTTACCGTTCGAAACACGAACACTTAGTATTTTTTTTAGTGGGGTAGTCGTTTAGAGCCCCTAGGGTCAGATGCAAGGCATGATCAAATCTATTATCAAATACAGCGCCCTGTAACCACCTATAATTAGACACTTATCTCACTTACCGCTTATAACGATTAACGCTATTTCTGGGCTACATCGCCCTGAAACCGGGGATGGGGCACTAACCGACTCCCCCCACTTTTTTTATTCCCTACCCTTGTTTTATAGGCGATTTCAACAAGTTCCGATCTGTATATTTTAAATTCATCAATAACCCATATTATTAACTAGTTATAACGGATGGTGAATGCTGATTATGACTCGCATAACGAACCTACGGTAAGAGTGGTATGCCGTTTGCTTTGACCTGTCTATATAGAGAATTATGCATGAACAATGAAAGTTGGCAAAATCTCAAAGTGAATATTCTGGTTGCATCTCCACGGCCGGATGGAATCGCAGAGAAGTGGAAGAATCCAGGGGAAACCATGGAGGAGTCGTGGAAACGCCACCAGGAAATACTGCATCCCCAAGGGGAGGCCCAGGCAATTAACGTGGACGGCGGGTTTACTTGGCGCAAAAAGCAAAACCGTTTAATTTTGAGAAAGGTAAACCACGTTATAATCAATAAAACTAGGAATCTGTCGGATTTAGAGAATCGTAGCGAAAATTTGAGAAATCGAGACCAGATTTTCATGGATTTGAGGCGAATAGCACGCCTATTTAACGAAAAGCCATGGAAATATGGGCCGATTTATCAAATTTGCAGCAGATTTATGTCTAAGTCCGACAGGCTCCTAGGCAAGGAGGAAAAAGGCGTAATAGCATTGGGATCGTTTCTTGGATTTTGGCCAGGCCTGGCTTTCTGTACTATTTGGGCTGACCTGCTTTTGTATACTATAAGGGGTAATTATGTCTAGTTCATCCGAAGCAACAAGCATAAGCACTACTATCAGCGCAAAACCGTTTGGCCTGCAGTTGGGTGCAATCGGTTTTGCCATTGCGAGTTTTATTGTTATTCATGGAATAAGTTTAGTTGTCTGGAGACTGTTTGTGGATCCGCAAGTCGGTATCTGGAAATTTTATCCCCAGCCTTTTGGCGGGTATCTGTTTTGGGCGATTATGGTAGTCGTTTTTATCGGTTTTAATCTCGAAATGCATGGTTTTAGCAAGCTGAGCCAACCCAAGGCGGGGATTGCCGCCACCGTGGTCACCCTGGCCCTCGGCATGACCATCCCCATGCTGCTGATCTACGGTTACGGTCGTCTGGACCCGGCGTTCAGTCCAGCCCAATACGCCGGGCACGGCGCCGCAGGCCTCATTGTGTTGATCGGTTTTTACGGGTTCGGCGTGGTGTCCAACAGCATGGACGGCTGGCCCTGGACCGATGCCGGGATGCAGCAGCCCATGGTCGGCTTCGCGCAAATCTTTACCGGATTCTTCCTGACGTTAGTTGGTTATCTGGTCTTGATCTATCCCAACCTGGCCAGCTGGACCGGCCCGGACAGGGTCGTCATGGCGCTTCCCACGGCAATCGGCTGGTTTTATTCGGTCATCACCGCCTGGTTGACCACAGTCCTGGTTCTCGATCTCTGGCCTTACAGTACATTCAAGACCCGGGCAGGAAGGGCCATGGCTGCCTTCTTCGGCAACTTCGTGTTGGGTACTGTTGTCTACTTTATCCTTCTGTCCCTGTTGAAGAATGTGCTGATACCGGCGGAAGCCCTGGAGAAAATCGGGCCTGCCATCAACCTTTGGCCTGCACATCTCGGTGTCTGGATTGTTAACATCCTGCTTTTCTGGGCGTTGTGCTGCGGCAATGCCCCTACTTCCCTGAGCCCGGCCATGAACCGTGTTGCGAGATTCATTATCACCTGGACCTTAGGGATCGGTGCGTTTGTGATCTACATGAAATGGTTTGCCATTGGAGTTCTCAATGAAGCGGCAATCGTTCCCGGATTCGGCGGCGACCCCTTGACCTGGGTCGACCTTCTGAACCTAATCCTGTTATTTTATGTTGTGTATTTTGGTTCTTATGGATTGAACAAAAAAGAGAAATAGCATTTCTCGAGTCTGCGCCTGTCGGATTTCAGACTAAAAAGATTGCGCAGCAGGCGGGAGGCCTCAAGGACAACTCGGGGCCTCCCCAACAGAAAGCAACGCTAAAGTATCCCAGATTCTTTATGGCAGGCAGCCGCAGAAGTCTGTCATAATGGTGAGCATAGCCTGCATAAAATTTCAAAATATTACACCTGAACGGGGTCGCAAAAAGCTAACCGCCTGATTTGATAGCAAGCAACAGAGTCCAAATCTTCTTTTGACCTTTGTTGTGAATGTTTACTAGAATGTTTGGTATAGAGGACAGGTCAGGGTCAAACTTGACAAGTGGGCATTTAGTTGTTTGAGGTGAACACCTATTTGTCAGTCACGTTAGGAATGCCGGTTACCCGCCCCTCCCTCATACAGATCCCAAGCATGCGAAGCTACCACACTGGGCTCCTGTCTCAAGTCAAATGCAGAGACGTAGATTCTGGTAAGGGTGTAGCACCCGTGCTGTGGAAATCCATCTCATCATCTGCCGTTGCATGCGTTTCAGGTAAGACTTCTACCTTTCAGGCTCCGTCTACGTATAGCACGTAGCCACCCATGGCCGATTTGTGTCTTTGTCTAATTGAATAAACTTATAAAAGTGGCGTCCGCTTGCTCTTACTGCATGATATTGCAGGAATTGGTTTCGCACCGCTTACCCTGGCAGCGAACAACCTTGTCGCTGACCGCTATCAAGATGTCCGTCAGCCGTCTTTCTCTCTGAGTCAGCTCTGAATCTGCAAAGGTGTTCCCATAGTAGGCATTGATGATTTGGGTCGAACTCATCGAAAGCGTCTCGAGAAACAAAGCGAGACTGCCGGACTGCAGATAGAGCGTTGCGTCGTTGACAAAAAGAATGTCCCGCCGCCGTCTTTTAAACTCTTCAAACAGCACTTCTATTTTACGTGCATTCTCGTTGGCCAGACGAAGTGTGTGTGCTGCATCCTTGCCCATGAGGCGGGGAGCAACAATGTTCGTCGTTAAATACAGAGCCGACGTGCCCGATCCAAGGGACAGTTTCCCACCGATCCCTTGGACCGGGTCTGGGGACAGATCCAGAACTGCGATCTGCTGACCGTATCCGGCAGTTAAAAAATGTTCCAGAATCAAGTTGGTCAGGGTGGTCTTGCCGGAGTTGATATCTCCGGCAATCATCGTCTGGCGGTTGAGATAGTGTTCGATGTCGCAATTCGTCATCACATGATCCCGAACTTTGTAAGGACAAACCGTATGGCCAGAAATGAGGTAACCAGAAACGTGAGGCCTCCCATGCAATTAAGGAGAAATGAATTTCGCAGCGTGCCATCCGACCTGTTCAGAAGGTAAAGAATGATTCCGATAATGAGGGGAGTACCGGTAAGGCCCAAAGCCAGCATCAGCGGGAGCAGTAAGAAAAAGCTGCCCTTTACGAAAGGACCAAGCATGCTCACCAGGCATCCTGCAAACACTGCTGCTGCAAAACGCTTATCTTTCACATCCAATTCCCAGCCCATCTTGTCTGAGAAAAAATAGGCCCCAGCCATAAAGGTGGGGGCAAGGGTGGATAAGGTGGCGCTCCAAAGACCGACCATAAAGATTTTCATGGCGCTGTCGCCCAAGAGGGGCTTGAGAGCCAGGGCAGCGTCCGTTGCCTTTTTCACGGCGATCCCGTTGGGGTGGAGCACTGCTGCTGCCACCAGAAAGATGGCCACACTGTAGAGTCCGAAGGCCAGCCCCATGGAAGAAAAAGTGTCGAAACGTGCCAGGGGCAGGTCTTTCAAATTCCATCCTCTGGCATTGGTATTGTAGGTGTGCATCCCAATGATAGTGATATGAACCGCACCACCCATTATAGCCGCCATCATCAGAGCCGCGTCGATCCCTCCCGGAAGATTGGGAAGAAGCCCCTCAAGTATACCTGACATAGAGAGGTCAGCCATAAACAGCGTCACCACAAAACAAGCCACCACGAAAACCACCAGGAGTTTGCAGATGGTTTCAAATTTCCGGTATCCCTTACGCACCAGGAATACGGCGATCAGAATCCCGTACATCAGGCCCCAATAAGGGGTGTCAACACCGGTGACCAGAGAGGTTATCCCTGAAAGCGCGTTCATCAGTATCATCGCCGCTAGCCAGGTTGCCAGGAGGGCATCAACTGTGAGGACCCATGCCCAACGCTTACCCAAGTGTTTTTCAGTGGCGGCGATAATGCCTAATCCTTCCAGGATTCCGACCCTGGCGGCCAGATACTGTGCGGTACTGCCAAATACCGCGCTAAGGATCACCACCCATAGCATTTTATAACCATACGTCGCACCGGCAATGGCAACACTGGCCAGGGTCGCCGGTCCACAGGCAACGGCGCTGATGATCCACGCTGGCCCCATCCCCTTGATATGCTCCCAGAGTTTTTTTGTCACATGATTCTCCCCTTCCTCAGCTCTGGGAGTATCGGGAATGGGTGCTCCGGTTTTCATGAACAATCTCCTTTTTTATTACGTGCAGTGGTTCACGACAATGGGGACTGACGAAGGAGACGGGGATGGCTTTGATGGTGCAGGAGAAAAAAATCCGGCGGGAAAAAGCAATCTCCGAGTTTCCTGCGACAGTATGAACTGTATCAGGTTCGATGGGTATAATCTCAGCCCCGCTCATAGTGCAGAACACCCCAATCGGAATAAAGTTTTATTAATGAGTTCTGATAGAAAAAGCAATTTTTTTTCTGATTACGTATGAAACTCAGCCACTCTCAAAAGTTGCTGTGACATAGGCGGCGTTCGTAGCGCGACATAACAGAGTCGTGATATCATCTCGCTTAGGTCATACCGTCGGTTAAAACGGTAACAAAACTCAGCGAGATAGCGTGTATAAATAAGGGGTCAAGTCCACCTTTGAGCTTTGCTGTGAATGCAGGTATTCCCGGAGCGTCAAAATTGACACCTGAAAATTGAAATTTGTACAACTGAAGGTAATTGAGGTAAAAATCAGGACTGTCAGCCTGAAACTTTATATAAAAGCGTTCAGCTTCAGCCGAAAACCCGTTTTGGGGACATACGTGTTCATCTGCACCTGTTGGATTTTTTTTCAGACAGGAGGCCTGCTCTTAGAAAAATTCCTTGCAACCTCGGTTATCTTGTAACCGTGATCTGCACCAAGTTTAATGGCCTCATTTTGAATTCATCTGTATAACTGTTCCGTGCAGTCTTTCTCATATGAACACCTTCTCAGCCTCCTCAGAGCATTCTATTTGCTCTTAATTTCGTGTCCACTTTTTCTCAACACCAACTCACACTTTCGTAACGCACTACACAAAATTTCCGTTCCATTTCCTTATTTCCTGCACTTTTAATACGTACGGTTTTTAAGGGTAATCTGCAGAAGATAAAAACAAGGAAGTGATACCTGTATATCGAATAAGAATTACCTTACCAACAGGCAACCTCATACACTACCTAGCAAGATCATATGATGGGATCAGGCTTATGGCATTTTTAAAGGGAGACAACATTTTCATTCCTTTTATGGATAGCACTACAGTTGACTCTAGTCATTCTTCGCCGAAACGTTCCAACGTTATACCAGGTTTCGGACTACCCATAATCAGGTGAAAGTCAAACAGGAGTTTATAATATGAGCAAGCAAGAGCACTTAGTGAATGATCCTATTTTTTTCGACCACACTAACAAAACATTTGAAACCATTCCCTTTGCACCTGTTAAAGAAGAGCACCTGCAACCGTCACCTATTCCGCCTAATCCTGCAAAGGGCAGGGTCAAGAATAAAGCAGCTCAGAAAAAAGTCAAAAAAAAGGATACCCCAGGCAGTGCACGTGGCATCGAAACAATGTTCCGAACTGCTTATCGGTCACAGCTTGACCTGACTGCGCTTGCTGCAACGAAGGCCAATATCATGATCTCATTGAACGGGATTATACTGTCGGTTCTGACACTCTCCGGGCCATTTGTGCTCGTTACTGAACCCATGTTCTCAGCCCCTATCGCTGTGTTTCTTGCCACATGCCTCTGTTCGATCATCTTTGCGGTGCTTTCGGCACAACCTTACTCCTTCAAGCGGAAGAGTACTGTTGACGATTTCAGGGACAACAACGCCAATATTCTGGTCTTTGAACATTTTTCTTCACTGGACAAAGACGAGCATTCAAAACTCATGTTCGGTTTAATGCGCAAGAATGAACGCATTTACCAGAACATGACCTGGCAACTTTATTTGCTCGGAATAGCGGCAAATCGTAAGTTTCGCTTATTGAAAATCTCCTATACTTCCTTTTTGGTTGGTTTAACCGTGAGCACTTTAATGTTACTCATAGTGATTGTGATCTACCACACTATTGGCCTCACTGATTTAATGAATTCGTTACAATCCAGATTCAATCCACTCGATCCATCACGGTAGGAGTTTATGCATAGAGCATTGATTTTGTTTTCGTTATACAGATCGTTATGCCCACTAAAGCGTTGGGTTCACCTTGCGGGCTTATTGATTGTCGGGTTTTCGGCCTTGAGTTTTGCAGCGACAGAAATTCCACTAGTTAGCAAGTTCAGCAAATTTGGACTCATCTACGAACCATCCGGCGTACAGCAACTGCCTGACGGACGCCTTATTGTCGTTGAGGACGAGTCAGACCAACCGCTGGATGTCATATCGCTCCAGCCTGATGATCGAGTCTCTGAGCAGGCATTGTACAGGAATTCCCTTTTCAGCCTGATATCACCCAATCGGGCTCTCGGTACACTTGAAGATCTGGAGGCGGTGGCGGTTGATGGTCAAAGCCGTATCTACGTCATCACCTCTCACTCACGCAAGAAAAACGGTAAGCGCCCAGACAAACGTGAGCAGCTTATGCGCTTTACCCTGGACGGTGAGAAGGCTGTTGACATTCAAGTTTTACGTGACCTGCACAAGAACATCTTCCAGAAATATAAGTATCTGGAGCACACTTCACGGACAAGCAACGTAGAAGATGATGGAGGATTTAATATCGAAGGACTGAGTTTCGATGTCACTAAACAAAAGCTGCTGATTGGGTTGCGCAGCCCTCTAGCTGGCGACAATGCCATTATCATAGTACTAGAGAATCCACTGGTAGTCTTCGATCATAATGAGACACCCCGAATTTCAGACACACTTATCGAATTAGACCTGGGGGGAGGAGGAATCCGCGCTTTGAGCTACGACCAACATTTGGGCGGCTACCTGATTCTCAGCAGGAAACAAGGCAAGAAGTTCAAACTCTGGTTGTGGAGTGGAGATACCGATGAGTCGCCGCAACGTCTGCAAGTACCGGACGTGAAAAATCTGCGTCACGCCGAGGGAATTACACCGGTACGCCTGCAAGACGGTCAAACCGGAATTCTGATCGTCAGTGATGATGGTGATGTGGTAAAAGGTAAACCTGGCCACTACCTGTTCCTACGTTACGAACAATTGTTCAGTAAATAACCCGTTGAAAATTTCAAGATCCGCATGACAGGGCCTTTGAAAAACGCCTTAATAATTTAAGCTTCGACTCCATCGCTTTGCCCGGTAAACGCAGGCATTTCTTCCACTGCCTATTTTTCACAGCGAACCATTCCAAGTCAGGTGCTGTAGTGATTGCTCATGCATTGGGTGGACAAGCTGCAGAACGAGCCGTCAACCCAGGGCATGAGCGAGGATTCCAGGTGTCTTCGCTTGCCTGAAATCTACGCTATCTGGTTGAGATCAGGTAAGTGCAAGACTCCACCAGATCGAACATAAATGCCGTTTCTGGATGAGCACTATCTACCCCTATTGAGAAATAGGGGTAGATCAAACAGCTCCAGCCGCCTATCTATTACCTTCCTGTCACTTTGCAGCTATTCAGGTAAATAAGCATCGACAGCAGTTGCCCGAGCACTTGTATGTTCCTTTAGCTGATTGATCGCTTGGTAGAATTCGTCGGGATTACTCAGGAAAGAATATCCACTTATTTCTGTCGTAGCATAAGGCTCTACCAAGGCCGAATAGGTGTCATAGATGGCCTGAATGGTATCGGTGTTAAAGGCAGTTGCAATGACCTCTGCCAAAAAGAGGTCAAGTCTACCTTTGACCTTTTCCGTGGACGTGTGGCAAAGACAAATGTTTCAGACCACTACACATAGAATATCCAGGCGCCTGGTATCACCTTATGAGCCAGGGCACGCCGAGAGAGAAGATACTCTTCTCATCCAATGACTATGCCCTTTCCACCACCGTCCTGAAATAAGCTGTTGAAATGTCAGCCCATTAGAATCTGCAACTCTATACCCCGGACGGTAACATCTTCCGCTGTCTGAGGCCCATCAACGGCATCTATACTCAGCGCTTCAATCGAGTACGTAAAAATGAAGGGCAGTTGTTCCACGGAAATTTCAAGGCGGTGGCCAGGTGAACACGGGGTTCGGGGTCGGACTAAGCTAAGAAATTGATACAAAAAAACAATACCTTAAAAAACAGAAATTCTTTCCCCTTAGACCCCCTACATGCCAACATAGGGATGAAAAACGATTATTCCTGGGATATTAATAAAATTCAATTTGTTAGTATAGCCAGACTCAAAATTCATCCAGATTCATTCATTTTGAAAAACTGTTACCTGTTTGTTACTTTTTTAGTTGTAAACTATACCTCAGGGTTGAAGTAGAAAAAGAATAAACGAGAGCAAGAGCGAAGCCTGTTTTCGCTCTTAACGCACCTTGGTTTTGCAGAAAACATCCTATTCAAAGGCAAGGACACAATCGGTTTTTTTTGACCTTATCAGTGCGTTAACATTCCATTCACCGGCTTTTGCAAACCCGGCGAATGAGCTTTGTTTTATCGCTAATAACATGCAGGTTCTCATCTTTTGACAGAGAAGGCATTTTGGGCGCAACCTGCTGGTGCTGTGAGGATTGTTGCTGTTGGTGATGCTTTTGATCTCCTGTAAAAAGAACTCGTTTGCCGAGCTGGCCCTGGTAGAAATAAAATGTCTTTTATTCTTAACGATCAAGGAGTCCCCATGAGGACATTTCGTGCAGACCTAACGACTTTTTTCTGCATGGCGTTTGTGGCCATTGCAGCCACCATCTCATGCGCCGCAACGGAAACTATCACCCCGGCTCGCTGCAGTACCCCTGGTACGTACAGTGATATTGAGCTTACCAAATTCACCTGCTCAGCTATGCATATTTCTTACAAGGTATGCACCTCCGTGGGTATTTCCCGCCAGGAGACAGCAGAAGTCCCCCTTAGGCCGATCCATCGTATCCGATTATCGAAGGCGTCTGCACCACGTCATCCATTCACGATGTTCTTCAAAGAGTCTCGCGCCGAGATCGAGTATTTCCTTGTGGAATCAACAAAGGAAAAAGGTGATTTTTTTCCTCTGCGCGAGGCGAAGAACAATATAATTCAGACGTGGGTGGTGCCCAAGGGAGCGTCTCTTCCCAAGGCAATGATCAAGAAGAACGCATCAGCTTATTTCCTTTTGATCGATGCAGCTAAAATCCGCACTCTCTATCACTATAAAAGATTGCCCCGACCACTCAAGTGGAGTGCCATCGGCAGCTGTAAGGCAGACACGGAGGATCCTTCGCCTCTGGTAGAATCTGTTACCAAAGATATCCCCTTCACCATCAATGGCTCGAACTCGGTTCCATTTGAGTTATTCAATGTGCTTGCCCCCGGCAACCTGACAATCTCCGTTGAATGGACTGGAGAAAGCAACACGCTTCAGGCGGTCCTCACAGGTCGGCGTCGACCGTCACTTGCAGATCCCGCATCACCGTATGATGAAAGCACCGGTACCTCTCCGCTCAACCTGTCTTATGTTGTTACCGATGCCGACCTTGCTCGCGGAGTCGGTTGGCGCCTGGCGCTCTACGATATGTCGGGAAATGGGAGCGCCCAGGGCATCATGCACATCACCTACCCGTATGATGCCGGGTTGGACTCCGATTTTCAGAAGGAGAAGGTTCGTCTCCGCAGTGGTGACCACTGGCCCAGCGCCTACCTGCATTCGCAATTTGTCGATGCTCTGCAAGCGTCTTCTCTCGATCGCAAGCATGGAATCATTTCGCTCGCACGTCCACTGACCTGTAAAAACCGATGGCATATCGAGCAGCAGAAGATTCGTATGACATCCCCTCTGCCAAGGTTCCGCTCCTACGGTTCCGTAAATAAAGAAAGCGAACTCAGTTCTTCCGAACTCAGCGGTGTGTTCCAACATTTTACGCCACTGGAGCCTGAAGACAAGATCGACCCCCACATTCTGCTCCGCAACTACGCGCGCTACTCAATAAAACAGATCGACATCGAGATGCCCAAGAACTACGTGTTGGATTCCTCAGGCAAGATTCGGGTATCAGTACTCTTCTCAGACGACGTCGACTATGTGCGGGTGAAGCAGATTGCGAGCGCAAGTCCCTGCACACTGGAGCTCAAGGGAGATCATTACTACGTCGGGACCTGCACTGCAGACGAGCTCGTCGCCTTAGCCGAAAACGATGAAGTTGAATGGATCGGCCCGGGTCCGGCACCGCATTTGATAACGAACGAAAATACCAGGCCATTTATGAACGTCGATGCTGTCCAGAATGCGCAGACAAATGTTGCCGGTGACCTCGTTCTTGTCGGCGGGATGCCGAACTATACCGGGCTGACGGGCAATGGGGTCAACATCGCCATTTGCGAATACGGTCTTGATGGCACCCATGATGACCTCGCGGCAAATATCGTGCTCGACGATCCGAGCACTTCGGCTGCGCACGGTACTCACGTGGCGGGCATTGCCGCAGGGAACGGGATCAGAAGCAGTCAGAATGACATCAATGGTAATCCAAACAATGGAACGCCGTTTCAGTTTCGAGGGATGGCGCCGGAAGCAGGACTCATCGATGCCCCCGACTCCTGTGTCCTGGATGGAATGAGCAGGTATATTGGCTATAATTCAATGGACTTGTCAACCCATTCCCATATTTTGGGAACAGTGGGTGATTACAGTGCGGGTGAACGCACTGTCGATCAGGCAATTCATGGAGGTGCCACGTTTAACGGTTCTATTATTCCGCGGAAACCTTCCATTGGCACATCGGCGAATAACGGGAGAGACAATCCTCAGTATGGTGATCTGCGTGGCTATTATTCCATTCTCAATCAGGCAAAAAATGCTCTGATACTGGGAAACTGGTTTCGCAGCAATAATCGTCTTGCCGATGGCAGCAGCATGGGACCGACCCATGACGGACGTATCAAGCCTGATGTCGTTGCTCCTGGTACATCGATTCGATCAACATGGACCGATGAGAATGAAATACAGCGAATAAGCATTGAGAACGGTACGCCGACGACAGGAACCTTCCAGCTTACTTTCAACGGTTCAACGACGGCAAATATCAACTTCGATGCCGACGCTGCAACCATAAAAAGCAGACTTGAGGCACTTGGGAACATACCGGCCGGAGATATTGCCACCTGGGGCGGACCTCTTCCCGGTGACAGGATTTCGGTCCGCTTCGACAATTCCTTCGCGGGCACAAATGTTGCCGACATGACCGCTGCAGCAACCGGCTTGAATAATGGTGCCACTGTGCAGGTCAATGTCGAGAGAACCGGGCACGACAACCGGCACGGCTACACTTTTATGGGCGGTACATCGATGGCCGCTCCGGCTACGGCAGGTGTCTATGCTCTTATGCTTGAGGCGTGGCAGGATACCTACTCCACTCCGCTGGGAACCAATATCAGCGACAATCCGCCCTATCCTTCCACGCTCCGGGCCATCACTATCCAGACGGCTCGTGACGAAGTCGCTGCCAATGTGCGCGCGGCCACCAGCGCCGACATCGATTCGGACAACAATCAAGCCAACGGTAACGATGGCCTCGGCATCCCTTCGGCAACAGCCGGACCGGATTTTGCCACGGGATGGGGCAATGTCGATGCCCTTGCCGCCGTCGAGCTGATTCATGAGAATCGCCTAGTGGACGGGCTGCCAATACCGAATCGCATCATTCAGGATGCAGTGACTCAGAGTGTTCAGAAGGAGTATGACTTTGTTATGGATGCTGCCGGACCTCTGCGGCTGACTCTGGCCTGGGACGACAAAGAGGGAGCAGTGCAGAGTCCCGGAACCTCCCCCACCCTGGTCAATGATCTGGACCTTGAACTCGTTGCTCCCGACAACACAATTTTTTATCCATGGCAGCTCGGACAAAGCATTACCGATATCAACGGAAACGCTCTGAGCGACGCCCAGCAGATTGCGGGCACTGCCATCATCGTGACCCCGACCATTCCGGCTGGCAATCCGACCAATGTCGATGAGTACGTGCAGGCAGGCGATCTCACCGGCAACGGAACGTGGGTTGCCACACAGGGGAAGGATCACCTCAACAACGTTGAACAGGTTTTTGTCCAGAACGTCCCTGTCGGCCAGGTTGGTCATTGGAAAGCCCGGGTGACCGGCTTTGATGTGCCCCAGGCCTATCAGGACTACTCCCTTGTGGGATTTCCCTACCCGGACCTGGCAGAACTGGAAGTCCTTTGTGATGATCGCGTTACCATCCAGGCACTGAACACAAACATGACCTTCACCTGGAGCGTGGAGAATAACGGGGCGAAATCGACCGGCGGCAGCTTTGGCTACCGCATCCTTCTCTCCGATGATGCATACCTGGGCGGCGACGTGGTACTGACTGACACGGCCCAGCAGATGTTCAACCCTCTGCCAATTAATGGATCTGTATCACACACCTCAACGGTACAGATAAGCCAGGCGAATGCGGATGCCCTGCTGGGAGCGGGGACCACGGTAAACGATTTGCTTGAGAACGATGTCTTCATTCTGATTCAGGTGGATCAGAATAACGATGTCCTTGAGCACAAGGAAACAAACCTTGCGGTGGCTCAGATTGCCCGAGTTGCCGATGTTATCCTCGTATTCGACCGAAGCGGCAGCATGACCGGCAAAGTCCCGGTTTCATCGGGTGAACAGACGAAGATCGACGTTCTCAAGAACTCGGCCAATCTCTTCCTGGATCTGATGCGTCTTGATGCCCAGGATCGCCTGGCGCAGGTGAGTTTTTCCGGAGATATCGGGGCGCAGAGCATTACTGTCGATTTTGGCCCTACCGATCAGCTTACCGATTTTGGTGCAGGCAACATTGGCGATATGAGAACCGCCGTCCAGAATCTTGTAGCCGACGGTTCCACCGATATTCGGGGGGCATTGCAGAGGGCCCTTGATGTCATGACCTCAGGGACAACCGCCGGACGTCGCAAGGCCATCATTTTCTTCTCTGACGGGAAGAAGACCTCTGGCGGAAATCCATCTGAGGCGGCATTCTTGCAGCAATTCGGGGCAAATGATATCAACGTCTACTCCGTTGGCTTCGGTACGGTGGGAGGAGATGCCTACACCGGCATTGATATCAATCTGCTGCAGCTTCTTGCAAATAGTACCGCAAACGGCTTTTTCCACGTTACCCAGAGTTCGTTGGGATTGGACAAGTTCTTTGTCAATGCCGTTGCAGGAGCAACAAACAGCGACATGATTATTGATCCTGTGCAGACCCTTGCACCGGGGGAACAGCATGTTATTGAAATTCCTGTTAATCGCAAGGACTATGGCACGACGTTTATCGCCACATGGGACACACCATCGGAGAAGCTGCATCTCTCGGTTACGAGTCCAGAGGGGGTGACGATCAACAGATCGAATGCGCATCTCTTTGGCGGTAAAGTTACTGCCATCAACAAAAGCTCTTACAACCTGTTGAAGATCGGCTATCCCCTTACAACCGGTGCTTCGGTGGAGCACGGCGGTACGTGGAAGATGACCATATCCAATCCATCATCCCATCCGGTACAGTATTCCTCATCGGTGATGAGTGAATCGAGCATTCATATGTCGATGAATCTCCCTGTTCCCTCGGGTGGCTCATACTGGGCGCCGGGAGCGGCTATTCCACTCCAGATTGATTTGACAGAGGAGAAAAATTCACCAATTACAACGGCGAACGTTGTGGTTACGGCCAATGTGCCACTAATCAACATCGGCAACTTCCTGTCGTCAGCAGGGATCACACAGAAGCAGCTTGATAAGATACCCAAAGAGATTAAAGGAGATCCGCTGAGTATTGAGCAGCGGATGATGATGGCTTTTCAGAGGGAGTTTGGCGACCTGCCACCTTTCAGAGAGGACCTGAAACCGATGCCATTGAAGTTCTCGGAAAAACCAGGCACCTTTTACGACAGATTTCCGAAAACCGAGATTGAAGGGTACTATCAGTTCACCTCTGTCGCCAGGGGGATTGCCGAATGTGATCCATTCAGACGGGAAACAGTGCATGGATTCGGCGTCGGCATGAAGATTGATGAAAAGAATCCGGAGATTTATATTACTGCAGATGAATCGAAGCCTGATAGAGGTGGGGTGACCGTCACTGTTATTCCTGTTACCGTGGGCGGATCACTCGTCGGACCGGGGCACAGTGGTTCAGTGACTATTTCCTCCGCCGGATATCTCAAACCCACATCCACTGTTACCGACAATCTGGATGGAAGTTATTCACAGACTTTTCTTCCCTCAAGGGCAAAGATGGGGAAAATTGTTGTCACATTCGAAGATATGCTTCTGGCCCAGATCCCGGTTTCATTGACAATACCAACAGCTGATTCAGTCACCCCTGAAATCGTCGCTGCCGGCCGGGATCAACAGATAACCATTGCTGTCGACAAAGGTACTCTCGACGAAGTGAGTGAGATAGTACTCGTATCGGGCAAGACGAGATTGCCACTGAAGTTGGTTAAGGCGGATTTGAGAAGCAAAACGATCACTGCCTCTATCCCCAAAGGCACTGCGCCGGGTACGTATACCGTCTATCTTAACAGTGCAAAATATCGTGGTTTGTCAAAACAGTCCTGCTCCGTCCAGATCATTGACCCCGAGCACAAGATTCCGCTGTGGTCGCGAACGTTTAACGAACGCCTGGCGCTGCTGAAAGAATCGAAATCGCAATCGCAATCTACCAAACTCATTGGTTTGCTGTTGAGAGATCTCCGTGATGCTTATGTGCATCGTGAGATTCCGTTGAATGCATGGAAAGAACGACAGAAGGGTCTTCTGTCGACATTAGTGAATAAGAAAATCGACATTTCACCTCTTCAATAATGACAGCAGGGTGCAGCAATACAGCTCCCCATACTCATGTATGGGGAGCTTGCACATCAATCAGCAGGCAAAACCGGGGAGACACTACTCATTACTGAGGGTATCTCCCCGGTTTTGTTTAGAAACGCATTTTGGGGTTAACAGGGCCTTTTATTCATTGTTCCCACAATGTCCCTTCCCTCCGAGGGAATGACTGAACAAGGAAGACACTCTTTTCTCACTCAGTCAGCTAGTAAGGAAAGAAACTCATGAAAGATCTTTACGGATAACCCATAACTGTTCAAATGCCCTTGAGAAAGGGTGCAGAATGCAGGTTCCATTATTTTGTTAAAAGATTGTAAGGAATCGGATGAAGGAGGAACAAAGATGAAAATCAACATCCCATATTCTCATGACTCAAAAAGAATTTTAGTATCAGAGTTTTTTTGGTCTTTCATAATCCCCCCGGATTTTCAGGCAATGCGTCATTCTGTCGACGTCATAAAATTATCAAACGAGAAGGATGTGGATCTGGGAATACGCTGTTTCAGCTCACCTCATCCTGATCTCGCGAACTGGATAAAAAAAGATTTTGAATTCGGAGGGAATCTGCACTTCAAAGGAAGTGTATCGGTGAGAAAAGACTTTTTCAACATTGCATATTTCAAGGCTGACAATGGGTTCCTGGGATACAAGCTGACATTCACCCCGGACTATTATGGATTCACCGGCCAACTAGGGGCATATCCGATGGCAAGGACACGTGCCGAAGAATTCCTCATTACTTTTATCAGTTCTGTTCAGTACCATGGACGCAGAAGAGACATCTCCCGAAACATTCAATGCGACAGATGTTCTGGATCTGGAATGGTGATGTGTTCATTCTGTGGCGGAAATGGCTATACGAGTGGGCTCTATGGACGAAACTCATGCAGCTGCGGAAATGGATATCAAACATGTCCAGAATGCTCGGGAAGCGGTATGCAATTCAGGTAACTTTTCAGCGATACGTGACACCCTTGAAGACGAGGCCGGACCAAACCAATCATCCAACCAAGAAAGGTCCCCCATAAGGGTACTCTCTCTCCCCCACTTTGGCCAATATGCTGCTCGATGGCATTAAAGTCCCTATCAGCAAATTCAAACGCCAGGACCAGATCCATTTGGGCAGATATGCGGACGACGTTATCATCCACCTGCAGTTCTAAAGAAATACTTGCAGGACGTGTGTGCCCTCTTTTTGAGGGATTTCATAAAGAACCTGGCTTTTGTCGTTGTCAGCAGAGAAGGCCAAGACAAGCCATATCAGAGATCATGTCCCTACCCTTCGCGAACTGGTTACGTTTACGAGCGATGATGGATAGCGAAGCTACAAAACTATAAACAAATAAAGCTACATATGGCATGAGTTAAAGGAAATACAAACTAAAACCTCACGCCAAAACCACAATGCCTACACACAAACCCTGTTCAATTGTCGTAGTCCTCCTAACCACAATTTCTTTCTCTATGTCTATGGCTATCAGCAATCTTGCGGTTACAGAGCAATCTACTCTGACTATGCAGTGGAATACATTTCTGAATGGGGAGGCTGGTTATCGAATTGTCCTTGACGGAAACAACAACATCTACGTTACCGGACTAAGTTCTGATACCTGGGTTCGCCAGTGAACGCTTTCGCAGGTGAAACAGATGTCTTTGCCGCTAAACGTAACAACAGTGGTGCGTTGCAGTGGCATACGTTCATGGGCTCAAGTGGTAATATCGACATAGGCCACGATATTACGTTAGACAGCTTGGTGTATATAGATAACCGGAAAGAGTTTTGGTCCGTGGGGTTCTTCTGTGGAAACATATCCGGAAGGAGCATTTACTGCTATGCGGCAGAACGGTCTATGGTATTGATGCACTTGAGCAGAGTTGTCTTACCAACTCAGTTTGGTCCGAGAATTGCCAGGAATTCGTCAGGTTCCGCATTGAGGCTGATAGCGTTGAGAATCCGGTGACCGTTGTAACCGAATGTGAGCTGTTTGACGGCCAGTATCGTCGTTGTCCTTCTCGTATAATTAGCCAGAGAAATGCTGGTGCAGCAAGGAAGGCGGTCAGAACGGAGAAGGCGTAAGGGGTGAGATCTTGAATTGTCATATTCTTATAATTCAAGACCTCACCCTGCTTTTTGGGCTAAGGATCGTTGATTTATTTTCTACATACTGTAAACAAGAAAGCTAAAGTTGGAGTGAATAGCAGCACCACTTCCATCTGCAATCCGGACATTAATGATGTTTTTTTCAGTATCGTTAGCTGAATAAGTAACGATTTCGTCTATTGGGGTATTATTATAACTGCTTACCAGAACAACTGGATATCCTGAAAAATCATTTTCTAAGGTTATAGTGTAATCTCCAGTTCCATTAGTTATTACAGATGTTGCACCATAATTTGTTACGAATCTAGGAGCAGTTGAACCTATTACGTAACCATAAGCATGAGGAAGCGACGCCGGTGCAACTCTGCCAGTGCTTAATGGTACGACAACTACTTTATCAGCTGCTATGGCAGATCCTGCTATAAAACTAGCGAGTAACAAACTCAAAGCAATAATAATGTTATTCATTCATTTCCTCCTCATGTAGAATCGTTATGGATTTCAATCTCAACTTGCTCAGGTGATAAGTAATCGCTTTATCTGACGAAGCTGCAGGAGAACAAAAGCTTATATTCTGCCCCTAATCACAATCAAGCCCGGCCAGCCGTCTTTGCTATTCCTCCTGGAAAAAACGGTGCCACCTGACATCGTAATCATCGACCAGCCCACCAACCACCAACCACCAACCA
>Ga0180008_1000810_pt1 | contig 22615 bp, 24 predicted proteins | sample MM_PW_MetaG_FD_121121 | JGI IMG/M metagenome (GOLD analysis project Ga0180008, IMG submission 121121) | Groundwater microbial communities from the Aspo Hard Rock Laboratory (HRL) deep subsurface site, Sweden - MM_PW_MetaG | ecosystem: Environmental > Aquatic > Deep subsurface > Groundwater...
GATGCATAAATGCCTGGTCTGTTACGAACCGCTCGAACCGGACAACCCGACGGATTACCATAAACGCTGCTCCAAAAAGCTTTTTGAAAGTGCAACAGCGCCAGCCATCGATCTGGATGTTACAGCTCTGCCCGAAGCAGGTTTAAGCCTGCTACGAGCATCAGGGGCGGTACCTGGCGTACAGAAAAAACTTTCTGTGAACAGGTCCCCGGGAGAAACCCGCAGACTTACTTTGTGCGCCTTGGGCGGTCGTTATATTTTAAAGCCGCCAGTGGAAGAATACTCGTGGCTGCCCGAGAACGAGGCGTTCTGCATGGAACTGTCGGCCCGCCTGGGCTACCCGACGGCTCCGCACGGCCTTGTGCGACTGGCAGACAGTTCGCCGGCGTATGTGTCACGGCGCTTCGACCGTCCGGCCGACGGAAGCAAGCTGCCGCAAGAAGATTTCTGTCAGCTTTGCCAACGCCCGTCGGCGGACAAGTACAAGGGCAGTCTGGAAGCAGCAGCCAAAGCCCTGGCCTATTCCAGCCAGCCTGGCCTGGACGCAGTACGCTTTTTGCAGCTCAACCTGCTTGCCTGGCTAATGGGCAACGCCGACCTGCATCTTAAGAATTTTTCACTCTACCGTCCAGCGCCGGGGCACTGGCAGCTGACACCGGCGTATGACCTGGTCTCGACCGCGTTGGCGATTCCCGAGGACAAAGAAGAGACAGCTTTAACCCTTAACGGCAAGAAAGCCCGCCTCTCCGGATCCGACTGGCGGTTTCTTGCCCGGAAATTGGAAATTACCCCGAAGGTTTTCGGCAACCTTACCCGGCGCGTATGCAGTGCATGGCCGCAAGTCGAGGCCCTGTGTCGGGCATCATTCCTTCCAGCTAACATGCAGGAGGCCTTCCTGGAGCGCTGGCGGAACCGGATGGATCGACTGGTAAGAGGATGAACCAATAGTCCAAGAAAAATACCAGGCTACTCAGCTACCAGAGTCGAGGACCTTTGGGCGGCGCTCACTCCGGAGACGAGCTTCGCGCTTATTCGCAAGGTATTGTATTGTACGGCACGCACCAGTGCGTGCTGTGAAACGATTCCCATCGAACGCTCTATAAACAAAGAAGCCCGCCTCAAAAGGCGAGCTTCTTTGTTCAGCGTCCGATGGGAATCCTCTCCGGCATTCGACATCCTGTCTCATGCCTCCGAGCCGCCTGCGTTCACTTCCGCAGCCATCCATGGCTGCTTTCCCTCGCTATGCGCTCGGCGCTCACTTCGGAGACGCGCTACGCGCTTATTCGCAAGGAATTGTATTGTACGGCACGCACCAGTGCGTGCTGTGAAACGATTCCCATCGAACTCTCTATAAACAAGAAAGCCCGCCATGAAGGCGAGCTTTCTTGTTCAGCGTCCGATGGGAATCGAACCCACATCTCCAGCTTGGAAGGCTCTTGTAATTCATTATTATACAAGTAATTGTGTGAATATTTAGATCACCGTCTATATGTTGTATGGCTTATACTGAATTAAGCGATCTTTTAGAAAAAAGGTACACAATTTGGTACACAGTACTTTTTTTACTTAGTCTATTGGTAAAAATCACTCCCTTTTATATAAAATACAATTTTTTTAAATACTCTCATAGTTCAATTTGACAAATCAACTAAACAGTCTTATTATTTTAAAAATTTATTAATTATAATCCGGTACTTAAAGTAGTACTTGCTTTGATTAGCTTTTGATATCGGTAGACCTATGGCTTGATGCCAATCTTAGTACTGTTGATAACTGACAGGAGGAAGAAATGAAATTAAGAAAATTTGCATTGTTAGGTGTATTCATTATTAATCAATTTTTATTTGCACAAGTATCTCCGGTTATAGATAGAACTACATTCGATTTATCGAATTTTCAGAGTACACTGGATCAGATACGCGCTCAGCCGAGAAGAACAGCTATTATAAAATCCTCAATATGGATAAATCAGGTTTATCAGTATTTGATGGGGTTGAAGCGTGGAATGTCATTCGCCGAAATAGAGGCTAGAACAAGTTATGAAACTAATATTTTCCAGATTGAAGAAGTCTCCAAATTCTGGGATCAAATTGGGAATTATTCACTAATTGCTGGGAGTGCTCTAGGTGTTGTTACTCTTGTTTTACCCGAGAATGAGCAGTTTGGATATACAAATGATGTCAAATCATTAATATCTGGCCTCTGTTTTGGTATAGGCGGAATTTTAAAATCAGTTGGTAGTTTTATGTATAATGAAGATACAAAACAGATGGAAGCATCTATTCGTGAGTCAATTGGCAGGATCGCCGTGAGTCGCCAGGCAGTTGAAGATATCAAAACCCGGATGGAGTTATATAAAAAAATAAATTTTAGAATTTCAACTATTGTTTCTAGCTTGGCTCCGTTCAATGAAATCTGTGATCCAACAAAAAATAACAGTGATGAGGAGGTATATGAATTCATTGAGGCTAATCTGTCAGAACTTCAATCAATAGCAAATGAGCTTGAAATCTTAGGTACTCAAATTGGTCTCTTATATGCGGAATTGGAGACACGCATAACGTATTATGAAGAGCTATATCGTACGACGTATAAAATACCTAATGATAAAAATCCATTTATCAAGTTATCTGATACTATTCGAAATGAAAAAAATGATTGGGTTAATAGTAACGAGATTAAATGGTTCTATGTGCTTCGTGATTTGAGATTATCATATTTATAGTTTTAGAATATTTAAAATTGAATTATGATCAATATAGGTTGACTATTATTATCGCTACACCAACAAGGACTATGCCGCCCGTAACAAGGGCGGTTGTCCTCCAAAAATCCCGTGCCTGTTCAATGCCCTCTCTTTTAGCCACTTCATTTGATAGCGTAATCAATAGGTCGCTGCGTTCTTGATTCGAGAAGTCGATCAAGTCGTTCGATTGACTCTTCGATTGCGTCAAATAATAAGATAATCCGTTTATCTCGATTGACTGACCGGCTAATATTTTCGAGAGCAGTTGATTGTCTTGATTTGATTCCAGTGATTCGGCTTTCAATAATTTGATGAGTTCTTTCAAGTTCGTCCACTCGTTGCTGATATTCTCGTTCGCGGACTTCATATTCGGCGTTGATATCGGCAAGGGATTGATCGAATTGTCGTTGAAGGGCTTTGCGTCCTGTCCATGAACCAGGATACCAGGCACACGCAAGGCAGAGAATAAAAATAATAGTGCAAATGAGAAATGTTTTAATCTGTACCACATTCTTCCTTCTTTTCAGGTTCATACAGTTCCCGCCGGAACCAGATAGATTTTTGAGTTGAATCTAATACCTGGGCACCTAAGCCCAAGCCGACAATCCAGATTACTGCGTACATACCCGTCTGCGCTGTTTGTGTTTGCTTCTGGAGAATGCTTGCCAATGTCAGAGCAACGATTACAATCAGACCTGTCCACCAAACAGTGGCTTTCTTTAATCCCCGCATTGCTACCTCCTTTCAAAGTATGATGCCGGATCGATTCGATCAGCATAAGAATCAAGATTTTTGGAATGATGAATTTCCCAGTGCACATGAGGCCCGGTTGAAAAGCCTGCATTGCCAATTGGCAATAGACGTTGTCCACAGTGCACTTCTACTGGTTCGCTGTGCCAAATAAACTCCGGCCATCGGCCGATCCTAGCTGTCTCAAGATAATGATTAAGCGGGTACTGTGCATGAAGGGCTTTTGCAAAGAAGTGTGCCATGATATGGAATAATCCGTTGGGCTCTTCAATGCTGATTATCCCGCCAAAAATATCAGCCCAATAATCACGGACTGAGATACTTTTAATTTCATCTTTCTCGTTTTTAAGCCATGCCCCATGTGGAGTACGGATTATCACATATGCGACCAGGATCCCATTATTTGGAGCTCTCACCAGGCCATCTCCACCGGCTATGTCGATTGCGCCGTGGATATGTTGCCCAGGATTATCCAATGGCCGCGGTTGGGTGAATGATGCTGTTATTCGACCACCTTTAACCGGGAATTCCATTATAGAGCTTTTCATAATGAATGCTTTACCTTGGCACTGTCCTGAAGGAAATTGTCGTACTTGGATTTAGCGACACGCATTTCTTCAAGAGCCAGATCCACATTGCCGTTACAGTATCCTTTCTGAGCCTCGAGCATGGCTATCATCGCATGGGTTTGTGGGCCTTGGATTTCCAGGACAGCATTGAGAGCCGGCACGATGCGTTCAATAGCTTTAGCTTCGGGACTGCGTACACTTATACGCTTTCGAAGTGCAGACTCAGTGGTTCGGAGAATTGCCGTGAGAATAAATGCTCCAATCATCCCGGCTGCAGCTGCTAGAATACTATTCATATTGCTCCTTTATTTTAATGGTTCTCCGATAGAGTTTCAGTCGAAATTGCCATGCGTTCATTAATTGCAAGGCTAGTATCGATTGCTGAAAGTTGGAGCTGGCATACCTGTAATTCAAGAGCAACGCTATCATACTTAAGACGTAGCTCGTTGTATTGATCATAGTTCTCTGGAGCTATTGTAGATAAAAGGTCAAGCTTGATCTGAAGCTCAGCCATTTTATTTGCTACATCCGCAATTGTCATATAATCTCCTTTCATGCAAATTTTTGCATCATTAGTAAGTTCACCGCCAATGGTGAGTGATCCACTTTTGTGGCATGAGTGCCCGATACACTATGCGTATGAGCATTTGAAATACATTCTGAACTGCTACTCAAATCTTTTCTGCAAGTTCTCGTTCCCGATGAAGCTCCGCTCCAAAAACCATCAGTATGATAATGTTTGATATCACGATCCGTTTGTCCCCAGGTGCCAGTAGATTTAAGATAGTACCTCCCGTATGTCGTATGCGGGGTTATCGCTGGTACGTAAGTCCAACCACTAGGAAAATTAGCCATGGAAGTAGCCAATAGTATTGAACCAATTGGTAAATCGTCCATCCATATGCTCTGCAATGTCCTATATGTAAATACATCTCGTGATGAAGGTTCGTTGCTTTGCTCGACAGATGTATGGGATACAGAAACATGCGAGTGGTTTATTTTAGTTCTGGTTTGAACTTGAGAACTTTCAGATGCAAGGGCATTAGCCGCAGCACTAGTATTTAAGGTGACTGAGACTGAACCGTGATTATGAACATTTGATCCATAATTGCCAGCGTATCCATCCATACGAAGGTATCGATTGTAAATCACAGCCTGCAATAATGCAGAGGCTAATGTTCTATCACTCAAAATAATAGCTTCAGGACCGATATGGTCAGCTCCCATTCTTGGTACAAGATTGCGAGCAAGAGGTCTGTTAAATGCCAAACCAGAATGAGAATGTGTAGCATTTGTTCCCACAGAATGAAAGTGTTGAAAATAATTGGAATTCCAGAGATATGTTGTTGCATCAAACAGATTCCATCCATCCACGAGCCGGCCGGATGATTCCACATGGCATGAAAGAGTTGCATCACCATGCAATGTACCAACATGAGAATCTAGACCAGATAACCCAAGTGTGGAGTAAATCGTATCGGTGACGACATACCTTCCTAGAAGGTTGGGAGTCCCATTATTCCCATTTGCCAGCAAGCCAAGACCACCATCAACTGCATACAAGATAATTGCACTCGGTGGAACTGCCTGTTTCCATACCCCGCCAACTCTAATATAATAAGGGTTGGTGGAGCGTTCGAATGTTCCTGAAGAATATGCTTTGGCTATAGTTGGTAGTGTCCATTGGTTACCGACTCTTATTAGCATTTTAAGATACCTTGAACCATATATCGCCGTCTTGTGCTGTAGCAGGGGTTGAGCTTTGAACGAAGATGTTTGGTACTCGCATGCCATCCTGCTTGAGTAAAACGGCATCAATTATTGGAGCCGATACACCATTATTATTAATTACAAGCCGCTGAACACCGCCAGTTCTTAAGAATATTGTATTTCCTGTTAAATTCATTGCAAGGTCAACAGTGCCGATACTAGGACCGGCGTGCAAATAAATATAACTATTGGAGGAATTATAATATAATCCGCCAATTACTTCTGTAAGCAACCTCCAGAATAAACCGAGCTGTTCATGGGAAAACGATCGTTCTGTAGCGCCACTTCCTGCGAATGTTTTCAAGTCGGACTCAGTAAGCTCAAGATCGAGTCCAGAAAATTCTACAACACCTTCAGATGGCTTGACTCGCAGAAAATTCGTTGTGGTTCCAACTCTAAATTCTCCATTGGCTAAATCCCAATAATTTTCACTATCAAACTGGATTTTACTTGCAAATGTTTTATCAATCCATGCTGTATCTTCAACAATACCATTCAGGTGTGGGACAGTTCCAATTCTACGGTTTCCTATCGCGACCACTCCAAACCGATAATGGATTGGCAGTGTGCCGGCACCTGCTTGGCGCGTTGGTAAATTGATCGTAGTACTATAGGCAGTTGCGCTTGATGCCCGGATAAATACATTCGGGGTGTTATTTAAGTCTATTTCCGCTGGCGTCGCTATATCGCGTTTTGCATAAAAAATGAATCCATCAGCTTTCGATAATCCTTGGACATACTCCCATGAAGCATGAATATCAATGGTTCCGTTTGGATTAGCACTTGAGGAAAGCTGTAAATTGGTTATGTTATTTGATGGCGGAGCATTATTTAAAACTTCTTTTGACATTTGACCAATCAAAGGCCATGTTACAGTCTGATAAGATTGATTTAATGCATGCGTTGCTGGTTCATTATCGGATACCGCAATCCCTGTATACGAATATACAGGTCGGCCAATATCAAAATCGCAAGTCATGATTTTTACACGGATATCAATACTATTTTTGGGATTAACCATGCGAATCACGGTCCCAGGTTCTATGTATCGATTAAGTCCGAATGAAAACGAAAAATCGGAATATGCAATATCACTTGCCACGGCTTGCGCGAGTATAAGCGCTGAGTCACTAGAGAAAATATATTTTGTAGTGATAAGCCTGGTTTTAGTCGCCGATTCAGGAGATACAATCGTCTGGATTGATTTTCGAATCAGAGCCCGACCAGTAATTTCGAATGCATAGATTTTTGCTGTAACCCCTGACTCATTTCGGAAAACAATTTTAGATCGGTGCCATTCATGATTCTGTGATATTACATTAATACCATTATCTGCAGAATACAGTACTTCTTGATTATCAGTTGTTATTAGTGAAAGATCGCTGTTTTGTAGCCGGGTTTTTCTTTCTAAATATGGTTTATCCAGCCATCTATCGATAAAAGCTTGATATTGGTCACTAATGTCACTATCAGGGGGATAATAATCACCAGCAGCAATTGCTTTACCAGTTAACTCCCCTTGGGCTGTTACGGGTAGCGAGTCCCGGTACAGTAAGGCATTCTCAATTATTTCTGTAGTGCTCCATACAAGGCTTACCCCATCTTCTTTTCGGTAGCGTTTCTCCCATGTCAGTGGCTGTACTGAAGACAGGCTGTCAGGACCTATTTCTTCAATGTATGTAGTCTCATCAGCAACCCAGCGTTTTGTTGTGATTCTTCCTGCTCCATCATCATCAAGCACTAGTTGATGCTCAAATAAAAGATCATCTAGCAAGTCACGGTAGGTTCCTTCATCTTTTTGAATTGAACAATGCTGAACTGTAGATGTACTAGGGATTCCAGGAATTATATCTGCTATTGAATAGCCGGCAAGATAGGCAATTTGATGGAATAATGAATTACTAGGATCAGCGTAGTCACAAACTTTGTAGGGAGAAGATCCAATTCCTGCAGGAAACTGTATTGTGACATCTATATCTTTATCAAATTTCCATGTTGAATCTATTGCTTCGAGCTGAATTGCTTCTACAATCTGATTGACAGTCTGTGATGTTGTTGGTTCAATAATTCCCGAAAAAATAAACGAGTCATCGGTCAGATCCTGAACCACTATTTTAATAGTATCATTTGCTTCCCGCAACTTATTGATTATATCATTATCATGATTAATCGAGAAAGAAATTACATCCTGTACTGATTTTTTCTCTTCATTACACAGGCGCTCGGATATATGTGCACTTCCATATTTGTACAAATGAGTAACATCAATGGAATTCTCATCTTGGGGAAAGTGCAAATAAATTCGTATTGCCTTGATCATCCAAATACTCCGTGCATGATTCTTCTTCTACCAGCCATTCTGCGACCGGCTTGCTCTAATACTTCGTACAGCTGATCAACACCAAGAATCGTTCCGTTGATATTGATAATGATAGTCTCAGCACCTTTGGGGCCGTTAATATTAGGTGATCCGATTGGCTCCACCTGTACTCGTTCCTTACCACCTGGATTATCACCAACTATGAGGAGCTGGGGACCAGAGGTAACAAAATCAGCACCGGTTGCTGCTGCTTGTATATCAGCAATTGAGGATGCAGATTGAACAACCTGAATGCGTCGATCTATTTGGGCCAGTTCTTTTTCGATTTTTTCATCTCTATCACTCCAGAATTTATCCCAACCACTCATTCCATTTAATTCTTTTTGAAGTTTATTTGCCTGGGTAGCCAATGCAGCGAGTTTTGCGCGTCTGGCATTATCTATAGCTTCCTTAGCTTTTTTTTGAGCATCTTCTTCTGCCTTAACTTTAGCATCTGCGTCAATATATGGCTGCTCAACTGCAGCACGTTGTTCATCCTCAGTACTGCGCAATTCAGCTGTTTGGGATTGATAATCGCCTGTTGAAATAAGACCTCGATCCCATAGATTCCGTAACACTTCAAATTCCTGGGAAAAATGATTTTCAAGCTTCTTTAAATTTTCATCTCGTATGCGTTTTTCATCCTCGAGTTGTTTTTTTAGAATATCAATACGCTCTTTTGCCATGCGCCGCTCTTCTTCGAGCACACTGTCAACAATATACCGTTCATAATCAACTTCCCGTTTCCCAGAGTTTGCTTTTGTTATTCCACCGCTTACAAAGGCACTTACACCAGCAATCGCAAATAAGGCTAGAGCAATCGGTAATGCTCCAGTACCTCCTTCGGCAAGAACTCTTAAGCCGGCTGATAATGCAAACGAAGCATTTTGCTTGGTTGCTTCTGCAGCCATTCTAGCCATCGAAAACCCAACATTTTCAGCATTTATAGTCCCTTCACCTAATGCTGAGAAGAAATCCATAAATGCACTTTCCAGCATGTCTTCCATAGCCTGGGATATATTTTCCACCATTACTTCAAGTGATTGATTTAAAGTGGCGACTGATTCCGTTTCAATATTTTTTATTTCATCATTTAAATTTTTTAATATTGCATCAATTTCAGAAATGCTTATAGCAATTTCTTCACCAGCGGCTTGTGCTGCAATACTTAATTCATACTGAGCTTGAACAAAATCTAGTGTCTCTTGCTTGGCAGCTGCTATTCCTTCTTCAGTTTGTCCATAAAGCATACGAAGCCGAGCGAGACTAGCGTCCGGTACTTGTAAATCCAATTCTTCTGTTTTTTCATTTGTTTTTTCTATTGTTGCAGCTAGTGCATTATACTGGCCTATCAATTCTTCAATTGTATTGTCAGTCATCTTAAAGGGATCATCAATTTCGTCCATAGGAATCGCCATCAGATTTTCAATAGACTTTTTAAGCACTTCCATTTTTTCTTTTGTGGCATCAAAGGTATCACCGAGTGCTGCTGCAATTGCCGCACGGCGTTCTATGTCCGCATTGGCCATGCGGATAGCATCTTCCTCTTCTTCTTTATATTCCCGCCAAGATTTTAGCTGTGATTCTGCTTGATTGGTTGTTTCGGCCTGTATCGCTTGCTTCATCTGTAGTCCACGAACTTGCATTAGAATAGCTTCGCGTTCTTGAATAGCCGACTTTAATGTAGATTCGTACCGATATGAACCCATCGCTGTTCTGAGCCTATTAGCATGCTGTTGGTATATTATAATTTGATCATCAAGCGCTTTTCTGCGATCCTCGAGTGCTAGTAATTCCTGTTCGGCAGTAGCTGTTCCAGCCGCTTTTGCTCGCTGCGCTTCAATCAGATTATTGTGTTCGGCAATCACTTCACGAATTGCAGTGGCAACTTTTCCCATTCCTTCCATGAGCGGTTGCAGCCCGTTGAGAATCATCCGGCCGATCTCTTCTTTTGTATCGCCTACAATGTTTTTATATTGCTGCATGGCTCCGGTAGCCGTATCCGCCATAGTAGCCGCAACGCCACCCACTTGGCTTTCTAGCTCGGCTAGGATTATTCGCTGCGCATCGGCCTTGTCTCCGCTTTCGACAAGTTTCTTGATCATCTCTTTCTGGGCTTCAGTGAACGATACACCGACCCGCTGCAAGGCAGATATTCCCCGTACTGGATCCTCGAGCGCTTTGCCCAACTGCATTGCGGATGATTGAAGCTCGGTACCTAAAGCCGCCGACAAATCAACGGCAAGTCGAGTGGCATCTTTGAAAGTATCGCCAGATACACTTTTAAATGTCGCAAGTGTCCCCTGCAAGTTAATAATAGCTTCATCGCCGAAGGTAGTTGCCGCTTGCAGCTCGGAAGCGAATGCCTGCATTTCCTCTGAAGTAAGGCCCGCGGCGTTTCCTGTAGCCCTAAGCACCCCTTCCAGTTTCGCGACTGCTTGTTCTTGCACCTGGAAGGCCTGGACCGATTCACGCGATAGGTTAATAAGGGCAGTGACGCCTTTACTTGCCAATGTGAAAATCCCTAATCCGGCGGCTATACTGCCGGCCATCTGGGAAAATGCCATATTCATGTTGGTCGCTTCACGGACTTGCTGCTTAAACTGCTTGGCCAAGTTTCCGAAATCCTTGTCAGATTCTTTTGCAGTTCGCGCTGCCTTTTTCAGGTTTGAGACTGCTTTGTCCACTTCGGCGCGGAGTATTATTCTCAAGTCCTCAACATCAGCCATCTTATTCCCTTTGGTCTGCCAGGAATGCGTCGTATTCCTGTTCCATGATTTCAATCATGCGAATCACAATCGCACGTTCCCGCTTCCAACCTGCCGCATGTGGTAGTCCAAAACGGCGGTATCGGCTCCACTCGGTCCAGGAACTCAAAAACAATCGACTGGAGAGCAGCCCGGGAATATTCTGGCGAATAATCGCGACTGGTTGCTCTTTAACACTGATTTTTACAAGCTCCTTTTCATTCGGAGCAAAATCCCAAGCTTTCGAATTGGCGGCAGCGCCTTCAAGTGAAAGGCGTGCCGCCAGTCTCAGTTTTTTTCTTCATCCTCGGAGAGAAACGACTGTGTAAAAATGTATGCCCCAACATTGACTGCCAGCTGCCAGGCCTTCCGCTTCCCCTTGGCTTTTACAGCCATGAGTTCCTTCCCATTCCGAGCAGAAATACCGGCAACCTGAGGATTGATGATGTCAGCGATGCAATGCTTGGCATACGCCAGCGAGATAGCAGAAGTAGAGCCGGATTCAGACAGCCGGCTTGATTCTTCAATCGTTGGCCAGCTGATGACGACCCGAAGTCTTTCAGCTATCGGTCGCTCGCGCTCGCTTCCAGCTTGGTTTGCTTCGGGATTCTTCGGATTCTGGATGAGTCGATTCCACGGCAGATCCGGTTCGTACTCGCTGGTCATATCGCTGCTTATGGTTTTCTCCATCCTCTTTCTCCTCGTTGGTAATTTGAATCACTACTGATACCCGGCCGGCCTTGTTGGTGGCACTGATCACCTGATATCCTTCAAGGCGATTGCCTTCAGCTGTAAGCACGATCTCCGATGGAGTGATCGCACCGCGCTCTATTTGAATACGCATCACCGTCACCTTAATCAGGTGGTGATCGGGCGGTAATGCGTACTCGGCCGCTCGCCACCGACGACGGTGTAGCCGAAATTGAAGGTTTGCGGACCGTCCATCGGTTTTTCCATTTCGAGTGATTCAACGATTGACGGAAGGTATTCGAAACACTCCACATCGCCAACTTCAGTGGTTTCATTCCGGCCGAGGAAAAAATCGAGAACCCCGACTTCTACATCAGAATAGGTGACGGTAGCGCCGGAATACTCTACAACACGGTTGAACCGGCGTTGAATTTTCTTGACTGTGTCATCTTCAACGATGAAATAACCATTGATGGTTCCAGACTTTTCGGACTTGTCACCTTCGATGTACGATTTAACGTCATCGGTCTGAACGGTATTCTCGAATTTTTCCTTGCTCGAGGAATTCGGTACATTGGTGACAAAGGCCAGCTTTTCTAACGTGAAGGGAATCACTTTATCACCTACTGCCAGGGTGATGGATCCATTGCATTTGAACACATCACCAAGAACACTGGTGGCTGGAAGTGCTGAAGCAGCGACCGTCTTGCCGGTGATTTTGTACCAAGTCCCTTCGACCAGGTCGCCGGTAGTCACCTCGGCACTGCGCGTACCGAGATACAGATAATTTTTCGATCCGCCAACTCGTTTCTTCATAGTCTGCTCCTTATTGCAGTAGATCGTCCGTATCAACGGACAGTCGCGCGATTACCACACCGACCAGGCCATTCGCTGGCGTTGGGCCGATAAACTCAGCCGCTTCAAACCGCGCTTCAAATACATGACCGCCAATAGTCGGATCGGCCTCGACTAGATTTGCCATCGCGTCTGCATATACTTTCATGGTGTCCATCACCATGATTTTGTCAGCGCCGCGGATGGCAAAAATGATATCTATTTGTAACTTAGCCATAGCTGAACCGGAATCACGGCGTACCTGATCGGGACAAACCAGGCAGGCATTGTATGTCCGCAGTTGCATTGGGTCCTCAAATCCCTGGGAGTACTCGGATACAGGGGCGACCGGCTTGCTATATTCAAGCGCTTCAATAGCTATTTGCGCATTGAGGTTGTCTCTCAGCGCAACTTCAACTTGATTTACTACAGCTGCAGTTTTCATGCGTTAACTACGTCCGGAGTGCCGCCAAATTCGCGTTCGGCATACGCTCCATACACACGACGCATGAGCGAGCTGGCATTTCCTCGCCATTCCTTCCAGGCTGGTGTCATGAATGGTCGAGCATGAACCGTTGCGGAGCGGACACGCGCAATAATCTTCCCGGGTTTGCCTGAAGCATCCCGCTCTCGGATGTATAGCCATTCTCCATGCTTCGGGGCCAGTAGCATGCCGCGTTGCATCCCGCCAAGATAATTGAGATGACCGTCAACATTACGACCTGGCCGAATGACGTATGTTGGAGTCCTAGCACGTTTTAGTTGGAAAAAGCCCATGCTATTTCGTGTCCTTCCGGAGCGAACACTGAGCACTTGTCCGGAGAGTTTTGACCGCTTCACATAGTCGCTGAACTGCTCAGCCATAAGGTTCAGAATCCGCTTGCTCATCTTAACGCGAACAGCCTCAGCAAATTGATCGAGATCACCATACTTGCGACGGGAAAGTGTAAGGCCTGTCATAGCTGTGGCCTCCGGTAGGAATCAAAGACCATAATGGCAGTAGTTGGCCAATCCACTTCGTATGCTGAAGAAGTTGCGCCGTCTACCGATACATTTTTAAGTCCGATGGCTCCAGGACTACTGAGGCGGCGGAGATTGGCCGCAACACATTCAAGCACTGCCTGCTCCAGATCCTGGGGAATAGTTTCAAATCCAAGTACACCGACAAACCGTACCGTGGCATACCCAGAGGGAAATGTAGTGGAGAAAAGCCGGATTACGCCGGCATCACTAAGAACATGAAATTCAGCTGCAGGAAGTTCCGCACCGTCAACAAAGGCACGCGTTGCATCCAGCCACAGTTTACTAATGGTAGCAGGAGCCTGGGGTAAAACGAGAACGGAACCACCATTCCCGTCCAACTGCAGATCGACTGATCGGGCTTTTAAGAGCCGGCCAGAACGGCGGTTTGCGTACATGCTGGCCGCGTCAATGAGGAATTCGGCTTTTGTCTGTTCACTGGCATTAAGGCCAAGAACAGCTTGTGCGCGTTCCCACGTTGTCAGAGCATCCGCAGAAAGTGCCATCGATTACTCCTGTGTTCCGGAAATAGGACTGCGCGGCGGACGACCACGACGATTGCCTTCAGCTGCGCCAGGACCATCAACCAAGTCTGCGTATCCAGCCGTGATAAGCTCATCAGCCAGCGATGACGTAAGCGCATACTCTTTTCGTGCTGACAAGCTTGGCGAGCCGCCAACACTGATACGCATCCGCACGGTTTTCTTATCATCCACTTTGGCTTTCTCCTTTCATGTCGGCCGGGCTACATTAGCCCGGCCGATAGTTCATGCAGCTTTGATCCCGAGGTATTTGACAGCCTCTGCAACCAGAAGCTTGGCATCGGTGCGCTGGCGGAAACGGAAGCCAACTTGGCCATTGCCGGCATACAGCTCATTCAGCCGCTGGATCAGAACACCGGAGCGATCCTGGATCCGGTAATAACTCAGATCACCAAACACAATTGGCTTGGCTCCGGCCGCAACTGCCGGCATGTCATCAACCAGGGCAACCGGACGATCCAGAATTGCGCCAAGCTGGCCGGGCAAGGTCGACGGCTGATACAGGTAGCGACCATCAGCATCCTTGAGTTTCATTACCTCCACCAGAGTGGTGCGCTTCATGAGCCAGGTAGCCATGCGGGCGTAACCGCTTTTCAGGCTGCCCCACAGATCCAGAAGTTCGTCATAGGTGAATCCGGTGGTAACAGCGGTTTCTTTGCCCAACGTAGCATCCAGCAGGAAACCCCGGGGTTTCTTGGTTCCGTCGCCACTCACAAACGCAGTTTCCTCTAGTACGGCGTTGGAACGAGCTCCCTTGGTCGTTAGGTAGCCCTGAAGATTGTACTGGTTGTCTTCCAGCAGCTCTTCAGAAACCTTGATGATGCGGCCGTACTTGTAGGCGTTCATGACCTTCTGGGCGAAGGTTTCATCACTTTCCTGATATGCGCCTTCTTCGTCGATCCAGGTGGAGACGCCCTCGGTGGCTTCAACCGGAATTTCCTTGTCGAGGCTGGAAGTCTGCACATCGGCCAGCGAACGGATAACAGAAAGCTCATGGCGTTTCTGGATGATGGCTTTTTCCCAATCAGTCGGGACTAAGAATCCGCCATTCCCCGGCGTGCCCACGCTCATTGCACGCAGTTCGGCTGCGTGGCCGCGGCGCAGATACTCGTTGAAAGCCTGGCGATACTCTTGCTTGTCCTGCGGCAGCTCACTGCCTTCGGCTTCCGAGCCGGCACGGTGTTTCGGGCCTTCGGTCCCATCCGCACCATCGGTCATGCGCAAAATCGCTTCTTCGGCTTCGATTTTGCCGGCCATGGACCGGATCTCCTCGCAAAGCCGGTCGGCTTTTGCGCGATCAGGGTTTTCCTCGGCCTCAGCTTCGCGAAGCTGTTTGGTGAGAGCGGCGAAGTCGCGCTTCATCTGTATCAGTTTTTCCATCGTTTGGTCCTTTCCTCGATTTCTTCAAGTGTGGTATGGATAACCGCTTTGGTCGACTCGATTTCCATGGAACGCTCATCCCCATCGGGTGCTGCTGGCTCATCCATCGATGGCCGTGAGCGGAGCGCCAGCTCCTTGGATCTGGCAGCAACATCGGTATCCTTATAAGCCGGGTATGTAACCGGCGAGTAATCTACGATTCGCGAAAATTTGGAAATCGTTCTGGTATCAATTACCTTCCCGTCCTTCTTTTCACGTTCCCACTTGTATCCTTCACCATTGAGATAAAACCCGAAAGACATCGCATCGACGACACCATTCCGGATGGCTTCATGCCCGTCACGGCCCCATTTGGTTTTGGATACATCCGCACGTATACGAACACCCAGCCCATCCTCAATGGCCTCCAGTGTGTTGTTCGACCGACGAGCCATTGGCATAGAAGAAGCATGATTCCACAGGAGGACTTCTTCGCCGGCAGACATTGCTTCGGTTGCCGCACCAGGAAGAATCACTTCGCGGAGTTCATATTCGTCATCCGCATAGAGAACCGTCATCCGGTTGTATAGAACTGGCCTCCCTTCGATGATCATCTCTTCGCCTTCGCTCGCTGCGCGTAATTCGATATTCTCAAGTGGTACGAATCTCCGTTCAAGTTCGAACTTAATTCCCGGCATGTTATACCTCCCTTACCGGACGGATTTCCGATTCATCCCCGACAAACGCTGGCGGATTCCATACCCGATATTCAGCGCGTGCCACAAATGATCCGTCTTTAATTTCTTCACCCTTCTCAAAGAACGGGCTGTCTATGTCTACAATGCGACGGTAGGAGGATCTTCCTCCCGCCTGTTCCCATGCTCTACCAGGGATAAGTTCTAGTCTGCGTACACCTGAGCGCGCATAAATATTGCGCAGCGCGGCGCAACGGAGCCGATGTACTTCAACTGCAATATCCAGATCGCCAAGGCGTCGTTCCAGGCCGGCTACATATTCTTTGATAAATACTTCACCATCTTCAGCTGGAGAATAGCCTTCTGCCCGCACGCTGGCCTCTATAGCGGCATATATGCTTCGTACTGTGGTAAGTGGATTAGTAGCCAATGCAGGAGCAGCAGCAGCACATATTGCTTTTCGTATTTGGTTGAAATCTGGCGGTTCATGCTGCTGGGATGGTACTGTCTTTGATTCGTCCGGCTTGATTACATCAACAGCCTTTGCCCGGCTTCCAGTTTCATCAAGAATTTCTTTAACAATTGCAGATAGTGCCGAGCGTGCTTCTTTCCCAGCGGGAACCATATTCAAAGGCTGCAGGTATACGTCCCCTTCATCCCCAATTGGATCCATTTCTTCAAGTGAACGGATGTCATTCACATTCAGCCACCCCCACTGCCGGGCGGTTGCATAGGCGGCATACCTGGCTGGTGTGTCACCACGGAGTAATCCATCGAGATTGAACCGGATGTAATACCGTTCTTGTTCTTTGGGAGTCAAAAGCCGTGTCGTCAAAGCTTGTTCCCAGCGGATAGCCCACGGCCGGAACAAATACACCACCGCTTCAATCCCTTGGTGCTCAATATTCGAAAATGTCGCTTTTTCAAGATCTCCGATCAGATGCGGCGGTACTCCATGGATCATGGCAATTGTGGATCGGTTCAGCTTTTGTGTTTCGATGAACTGAGCATCGTCCATATTCATGCCAATTTTTTCGTATTTTGCGCCTTCTTCGAGAATTATAACGCCATGGCTGTTTTGCAGGCCTTTGTACTTTTCATTAACACTGGCTTTCAGGCGGGTATAGGCATCGTCGGATAGTTTTGTTGGATATTCCACAAAGCCGCCAATATTCGTACCTTCTCCGAAAAATCGTGCTCCGAATTGCTCAGCGGCCAGGCCAAGACCGATTTGCTCCCGGAATAGTCCAACTGGTGAAAACGAGTTGAGGCCATCAAAGCCGAGGCCAGGAATATGCAGAATTTTCCAACCGGGGACAACCTCGCCATTCACCACATATTCAAGTTTGTTGTCCGCTGCCCGCCGGCGGGGAGCAACCAGTGCTGGCGGTATCGGCCACAACTCTTTCGGGTATCCGTTACGCGACCAGACTACTTCTGCGAATGCCCGGCCTGCATTGGAAAGATTTGCCTGCAGCGTTTCTTTGAATCCGAAACTGGTCATTTCCGAATTCGGTTGATCATGCAGAAGTCGGTAGAGTGGATGCTCAGTTGCCTTGCGCTTCCGCCCATCCGATAATCGTTCGTAGAGCTGAACCGGGAAGGACGCGACGACACGAGCGGTCAGCGAGACGCAGGCATAATGAGCGGCCAGACGCATGGCTGAAGTTTCATTCACCGCTACGCCAGCATTAGTTTTTGGTGCAATGAGATCAAGCAACCATTGGTCAGGCTGGGCGACTCCAGAGGTTTGCCCGCGGAGTGCAGCGCCGGCCGCCTTTAAGCCAACACCGATGGCCTCGATCAGACTGCCTCTTCGTTCTTTACTCATATCGACAGCACTCCTCGTTCTTCATATACCGATTTCTTGCTATCACCTAAGGAGAGTAGTGCCCGCCAGGTGGCCATGATTGAGGTGATAACACCATCTATCCGGCTGGTATCATCGCCACGCTTGCGTTTTACCGGTTTACGGGTATCATTGGGGCCGATGTATAGGTGTGCACATTGGACGTAATAATCCATTGCTGGTGATGCGCCATGGCTCATTTCCGCAGAAAGCACGAGACGTTCAAACTCATTGGTTGGGGCAGTGAAATCCTTCGCCCCTTGCGGAAACATGACAACCGGAAGTCCATCCGCTTCCAGGTTCAGTGCGATCGGCGCACCATCGCCATATCGATCGTAGGACAGCTCCATGATTTCAAAATACGTTCGATCTTCCTGTATTTGTCGTTCAACCGCGTCCCGCAGGACTGCCGGCCCGGGCCAATCAATCCAGCCTTCAGAAAGCCAGCGAGGATAATCCGCATTGTCTTGTTTGCCTTTTTCGCTTAAGTCCTCTGCCGGCACCCATATCCGGTGTATGTATTGCCACTTTTCTTTGGGGTCATTCGGTGGGAAGCAATAGGTGACGACTGTATGGTCCCTGGTCATGGAGCAATCGAGGGCTGCATAGCACGGCCGTCCGATAAGGCCCTGCTCATCCACTCTGGTATTATTGTTTCGCTGCCATTTATCCCAGGCCAGCCAGGTGGTAAGCGACTGAGTCCAGACATTCAGCTCTTTAGTCAGGACCTGCAGCTTGGTTGCCGGCTTGTGCTCGGCTTCTTTGATCATGGTTTCGATTTGTTCAATACGTTTGCCGACACCGAGGTTTGGGTTCGCTTTGATCCAATTCTTGGGATCACGCCAATCATCACCTTCATCCAGGGTGTATACCACACCGAAATAGGCATCATCCCGGACAGCGCCTTCAAGGACTCGGCCGAGGTAACGCTCTTCATCATATGCCGGGCTTTGGATGTCAAAGCCTGCCGTGGTAATGATGAACAGAAGCGGCTGGCTTCTGGCTCCCATTGCAGTACGGATGACACCTGCCATTTTGTCATCCGGATGTTCGTGGTACTCATCTATAATGCCGACATGGATATTGTGGCCGTCTTCAGTTTTTGAATCCTGGCCAAGAGGAATAAAATCAGCAGCAGTACCAACCAGGCTGATCTTAGTGGTATTTAGGCTCTTTGAGATATTGATCCCGAATTCACTGATTAGTTCCGGATTCTGTTCGAGCGTGAGCGCAGCAATATCCCAGACAATCCGGGCCTGAGCCCGTTTGGTTGCTGCACAAACGACACGGGGACCACCTTCGCCATCGAGCAGCAGTCCTTTGATACCGATACCGACAGCAATCGCACTCTTCCCATTCTTGCGTGCTACGCTTATGTATACTTTTCGGAAGCGTCTGGTTCCGTCAGACTTGGTCTTCCATCCGTAAATATTCGCGATCAGGAATTGTTCCCAAGGCTCCAAGAACAGTGGTGTACCTGCGAGGTCTCCCTGGTAGTGGCGCAGAAAGAGGGGAAAGAAATCACAGGCGGACTGTGCCTCTTCCTCATCGAAAAAGAAGGGGCATGTCTCAAGTTTTGAACGCTCAAGGTCTGCCATGAATCGGTCGCAAGCCAAACGCAGCCAACGGCAAGCCGCCAGCCGGCCTTCAACCACCTGGGAGACATATTCACGATACTGGTATTCTCCGATCCCGCAGCTCATGACACGCCTCGCTTCCGGCGTTCGTTCACGTCTTTGATGTATTGCATCATGGGCGAGACTTTAGGCTCATCGCTGGTAGTTCCTGCGCGCTTCTGCGCGAGCGGAGAGGTGCCGAATTGTGCTGCCAATGCACTAGCATTTTTCAGTGCCTCCCGGAGAACGGTTAGTTCTGGAATGGTCTGAGAATTCCGACCGGCAAGGTACTGCTCGAGTGTCCGACTTTCGCGCTCTCCGGTATTGTGGTCAAGTGGATTATAAATGGCATTTGCAGCATCTTCTGCCAGGCCGAGTTCTATAGCCCAAATAGCGACTGTCGGGGCATAGACATCATTTGCTAGGCTCTTTTCATCCAATAGCGCCCAGATTTCACGCCAAGCCCGGGTTGCAGCCTTGCTTTTCTTGACTAGGGGTGGAATCTTGCGGTGTTTTTTCAAAGCCACCCCCTTACCTCAGATTTTCCGGTGTGTGTATCTGATACCTCTGAGCGGTTTACGCGGGAGGGTAATAGAGATTGACTCCCCCCTCCCTGGCGGGCGGTTTCCCTTGAGTGATCGGCATGCAGTAGCGGTGTCAGTTTGTACTTGAGATGGTCTGGTTCGATTGCTGGGTTGTAGGCGGGTTCGTGATGGATGTCGTAGCGGTGCCAATGCTCAGGGGGAATGCGATACGCAATCAAGACTCTGCGGCGGATGGTCTGCCAGTGACGGTCATAACCTCGGCGGCTAGAGGATGGTCGCTGGTCTTTGGTTCGGATGCTTGGGACATAGTGTGATTGGTGGGCAGAGCAGTAGCCGGTACTATCTGTTGAATAGTTTGCACAGCGGGGATAATTGCATGGTCTGGCGGGCTTGGCTAGCACCAATCTCATCCTTTGAGATTGGCTCGGTAAATAAAAAATCCACCGAGCGCAGTATAACGCACCGCGTTAAAGCGGGACGCGCTATAGCCAGCTCAGTGGATCATCTTGCAACTTCAATGGTTGGAGGCCTGAAGGTGCTATGAATCATACTAGAAACACAGTAATTTAATTTTTCTTTATTGTCAAGAGTTGCAATTGATCCTTGAATCCAGGTTCACTTTTCAAGTTTTATCAAAAAAGTATCGAGTAATTCGAAAAGATAATCTGCGGAAATTCCTCCAGTCTCTTTAATACTTACCATCTTCAGTAGATCTGCATCTGTTAAGCCTAAAATGAGTTTACCTGTTTCTCGCAGAATACCTTTGGTGGCTTTAGTGGAATTAGTTGAAAGTCCAGATCTTGACAGCACAAACGCGACATTCCTCAAAGCTTTCTGGAACAAGTACTTCTCGGTCGTATAAATTTGCGTCGGCTGGATTGAACTTGAATAGTTTTTAAACTCGAAAACCACGTAGCGAGAATGAAATTCATCAATAATCAGATCCCAGAATTGATTACCTCTGTTCACACGACAGACTAGATCAAATCTATTTAAACCATCGTCGGATATCGGCTGCTTTTCCCATCCGGAAAGGTTCTCTTTGAACAAGTATTTCAGCAATTCTCCGCATACTTCTTCGTAACTGCTGAAGTCGTCCTTACCTGGTTTAACCGATAAAAATCGTTGTTCGAAATACTCCCGCTGATTGTTAGAAAGTTCATCATAACTTTTCTGATCGAAGTTTGACTTCCCGAAAGTGCTACTAAATATATTCTGTCGGGCTTGCTCAAATGGAACTTCCAATCGGTAAACGTCGCTGACCAACGCTTGATAGATTGAAAGAAGTGGTGGGAAGGCGACTAACTCTCTTTCGAGGTCAAATCCATCAATGATAACAATCTTAAACAAATTCTCTATTTCTTCTCTAAGCGCCTGGGCAATCGGAATGGCAACAATAAGAACCAAATTCTCCGACTCTAAAGATTTACCGAGTCGTACTAAATTTCTGGCAGATACTGTTAGCATTTCCAGCGTTGGTTGTGTTGTTCGGTAAAACTTTGATTCGATAAGTATCCGACAGTCATTCGCATTGGTGACGACCAAATCTGGCAGCATTCCGTCTGTTGGAGAACCAGAACTAAAATTGGTGCCAACATTATATCCGAGCGCCACCAGTAGTTCGTGAATAAGATTTTCAAACTCTACGGCTCGGGATAGTTCTACTTCCATTTTTCCTCCTAATGTACTTCTGCGCGAAGAGTCAACCTATCATACGCTTAGCCGGCGACGCAAGTGTGACGCAAGTTGTTCAAGGCGTAGCTTGAAGCACAAACCATGACACGCCGTGGCGTACGGATGAAGTGATTGTTAGGTAAAATTTCTTATAAATATCTCTTTAATTTCTTGATCTGTTATATCCACATCTCTATCAATGCGATTTTGTAAATCTTTATAATCAGCAATAGTAGATTTTCCCATTATTCTATATATTCTTGGTGAATTTACCCCTATATTAACTTCGCCCGCTTCTCCATTTTTAAATAACTTAATTTGATATCTCTGTCCCGAACCAAATGAAATACAAGCACCATATGAGTAATTCAATTCACCTGCAAACCAATCTTCTTGGATTTTCTGTATGTCATCTCTGGATATCTCTTCATTTTTTTTAACTTCCACAACCAAATAATTATATTTACTTCTTTTCCGCTTATGAAATATTATATCTGGCCTTTTATTCTGGTGATGTCTTTTTACAACATCGTTATAATTATCAAGCCAGAATAAGTACTTTTTTATGTTACTAGATAAATGATGAGCAATGTTCCATTCGGTCATGGTAGTCTGCGAAGTAGTATCAAGAATATCTGGTTGCTCTTCGAATAGATCGATAATTGCAGAATTCAATATATTACTAATTATATCTGTCATATAATCTCCCCGGCGCTAAAGGCGTCCACCTAACATTCGGTTGAGCTGCGAGCGGGCCTGTCCCGCGAGTCTGCTCGAACCGGTTGTTAGGTGGCGCCAGTCCACATTTTCCTCTTTTTTACCACTACAAATTGAAAGAATCAATTTTGCA
>Ga0180008_1000811_pt1 | contig 22562 bp, 28 predicted proteins | sample MM_PW_MetaG_FD_121121 | JGI IMG/M metagenome (GOLD analysis project Ga0180008, IMG submission 121121) | Groundwater microbial communities from the Aspo Hard Rock Laboratory (HRL) deep subsurface site, Sweden - MM_PW_MetaG | ecosystem: Environmental > Aquatic > Deep subsurface > Groundwater...
CTTTGTCTAATATATTAAAGGAGTTTGTTTTTGTATTGAACACCTTAAACCCACCAGTTGGTATATTCTCTGGTGCTTTTATTAATACCTCTTCATATTCTGTGCCTCCTGGGAGTTGGTATTGGGAGAATTTGGTATTTTTGTAAGTTGCACCAGTTTCACTCCCATCCCATCCTCTTACTCTCGTGCTCCCCCTTCTTATCGTCTCTTCTAATCCTTTCAGTTCAGGCGCAAACTCACGAGCTTCACCCACTATGCTTTGTCTTTTTATGTTCTGAAATTGATTTTTAGAAACAATATAGGTTTCGCCATCTTGTAATAAAATCTTATTTCCTTTTAGTTCGTAGGGAGTTAATTTTTCACCTTTATCTATTATAACTTTATTCCCGTGAATATCTTTTATTGGAACATCTTTTTTGAGCTTAATGTTTGGGTATTTTGCCATAATCTCTTGAGTTGTCATTCCCTTTGTTCCGCGAAGTGTTTGAGATAATTCTTTAGCGGACACAAACTCCTCCGCACTCTTTATTTCCTTAATTTGAGATAATAATTGTTGCGCGCTTGAAATAGAAGTAGTTTTGATGATTTCATTAAATAAGTTTTTTGCCATTGCGATGTCTCCTCCTCTACTAGCTACCTCACGCACCAGGCTTTGAGCTTCTTTTCTTATTGCAGGTAACCCTACTTCTTTTATAGATAAGCCAACAGGAACAGAGCTTATTGTGCCTGTATCACTTAATAACGCTTTAGATGTATCTTGAATAATTTGACCAAGTTTATTAAGCTGAGGAACACCTTGACCAGTTAATCGTTTCATCACGGTTGCCGTAAACTGCCCTAAAAGGTCCCATTGCTTTTGTGTGTTCTTAATCTTCCCTGATTGCGATTGCTGAATTAAGTCTTTTGCTTCTCTTATAAACGCTTTCTTTACATTTACCTCAGTAACTTGATTGGGTTTTAGTTTTAATCTACCAAGAGCGGTATTTAATTGCGGATTATATCCTGTTGCTCTTAATCCTATGGAAGCACCTGTTTTTAATACTGACCCTGCTATTAACGCATCTAATATTTGTGCGACTGGGTTCATAAGTACCGCAAGAGCGGCATTTGTATTTGTTTTTCCTGGTCGTTCTTTTTCAAGACGAATAAAATCATCTACCATTGCTGAACCTACATCTTTCACAGTTGCTTCATTGAAATCAAATCGGCGAGCATCCACACCCAATGGCAATTTTAATGGTGTTGGTTTTTCCCCTTTCAATTCACTTTGTACTGATTTATAATTAGCCACCGTAAAAGTAACAACTTTAGGTCCAACCTCAAGTAATCTACCTGCAACATTAAGAGCAAGAGCAGGAAGAGGTCCACCTGGAATTTCCTTCTCTTCTATTCCAAAAGGTAGTCTGGCATATCCTTTAATCTCACCAGTCATTGGCGTTGTTGTCTTTGTTCTAAAATCTTCGGCTGAAAAAGGAACAATCGGTGAGGGTTGTACCATTTTTACTTCTGGTTTTTCTTCAAGGATAAAGGGGTTTTTCATATTAAAATAAATTCTTAAATCCTTCCCACAAAGAGGTTTCTGCTGGTTTCAATGCATCTAGTAATAGTAATAACTCTAACTCATCTGCTGTTGGTAAATTCGCTTCTGTTAGCATCGTTTCAATCTCCTCACGAGAAGTTTTATTACTAATTAGTTGTCGTAATGATATTTTCATCTGAGTTAAATCAGTAGATGCCAACCTTCCACCAACCTGAGTTTTTCTTTGTCCAAATACAAAACTTTGCTGTTCTTCTACGGACCTGTTAAGAAAGTCCTCGTGAGTAGTATCCCCAGCTGCAACCATACCTTTGTTTAGTTGTGTGGTTGTTAATTTAAGTGGATTTGTTACGACTTCTTCTGTTGTGTCCCCTCTCGCGAAAGATAGTGCATCTTGAGCTGCCTGTTGAGATTGTTGTAACTCAAATCTTGCTTCTGCTAATTCATCTTGGACTGCCTGTCTTTCAGAAATAGCAGTTTCTTTTTGTGCCGCTAAAGTAGGAACTAATTGGTTGCCCACCACTGCCATACCTGCCTTATTAAGTTGGTCTATTGCTTCTTTTCTACCAGCTTGAGCATCTTTAATTACACCCTCAGCAGACTTCATTATCTGTTTTTTCAAATCTAAGTTAGCATCCAGTAAAATACCTGCTAATTTTCTGTCTATATTTAATTGGGAAGCACCCAATGCGTCAATTAGAGATTTGACTTGTTCAGTTCTAATACCACTAAATGCCAAACCTCTTGCAGCGAGGTTTTGCTCTAGTTGTGTTTTGTCAGCTCCATATTTAAGCTCAAGCGCTTGTTTCGCTGCTTCTGCCTCTCCCTCTGCTGTTGTAACATCTAATCCTAGTTTTTCTTGCACAAACTTAAACTCATCACTCTCTAATACTTGTTCGTAAACTGATTGTGTAGATGGCATCTCTGGAAGTCCTAATGTTTTCATTACTTCTGCAGCGCTTGTTTCTGCTTTTTCTCTCTCTGTTCTTATATCAGCTAACCCTTGCGTGATACCTAATGCCTTTTGTTTGGCAGCTTCTAAGCCAGTGGATATTACATCTTGGGCTGGAGTTTTAGAGGTAGTGGCACTTGGTTTCCCAATCGTAAGTTGTTCGCCCGGATAAATAAGATTAGGATTACCAGAACGATAGCCACTAATATCCCCAACCTTAACACCTAATTGAGTTGCTATTTGTGAAAGAGTATCCCCTGATTTGACTGTATATTCTGTTGCTGAAGATTGTGGAGTTGGTTGTTGAGAGGCAGGTGGAGTTTTTATTGTAGTATTTGCTACCGCTTCCTGTACTGTTCCAACGTGTCCTAAGTCTTCTGCATCATACTTTGCAAAAGCTAGATTGTGTCGGTATTGCGATTGGTCTGCTGTCCAATCTGGCTTATACGGGACTACTTCTGCTAATTTACCATCAACATAAATATCATAACTCTTTGTACCTGAATTGAAATACATTGCTTTCTTACTATCTGCTGTTGTTTGCACTGTGGTTTGTCGTGTTGTTGGTTGGACTGATGTTTGAGCCACCTGTAGCGTTTGCTGCGCTTGTGTCGCTGAAGCTGGTTGTGGAGAGTAAGTTGGTTGTTGAACTTGTGGTGCGGGTTGGATTGGTTTAGTTTGTGGGGTTGTCGTCTGCATAGTTGGAGTAGGAGGAGTATAGGGTGCAGGTTGGGTTGGTTTAATGTAACTACTCAAAGGAGGGTAACTCGGTTGAGGAGTAGTTGGAGTAGTTGTTCGTTTTGGTTGAGTAGTTTGCTGTTGGGCTAATTGTTGAAAATAGGAAGTATAAGGTTGTGCTTTATAAGGCACATTATATCCTTGCGTAGGTTGTTGTGTGGCAGCTCCCCTCAATTGATTTAAGAGTTGTGTATTTTGTGTTGCAGTCCCAGCATAGTTAGTAATTCCTTGTTGTTGAGCTAATGTAGCTCGTGAAGAATAACTACTTGGTTTTCCAATAGAGTTTAGATAGTCAATAATAGAAGGACCTGTATAGGGATTATTCTTTAATGAGTTCTCTAACGCTCTTATCTGGTTTGGTGTTCCAACATATCTACCAAGTCTTCTATCAAGACCTTTTAGTTTCCAAACTTCTCGCTTTGAAGATACCGAACTATCTTGTCCGTGTTCTTTTAATAAAATATCTAGTGCTTGTGTTGCTTTTAGTTTCATATTATTTTGGGTTTATAACTCTTGATAAAAAATTAATTTACTTATCCTCATTACTTTATTGTTTGCGACAGCATCAATAATCTTAAAATACATTGAAGATGGAGAACTAGCAAAATAATTTGTTGCTCGTGTATCTTTTAAAACATCATTAACATAAAACTTCATTGTTAATAGAGGGCTTGCATAACTAGTTTTAACTTCATATTTATTCCAATAAGGGTCTACATTAAAAAGTGTAACTCCTGTCAGTTCGGTTAAAACCTCTGATGGTCCAGTTGCTTCGTGGTAAGAATATAATTTCCCACCTGTAATTTTAAAACCACAAGCTGAATCACCAACCAAACCGCAAGCTAAATAAAAAACAGCGTTAGTATCACCACCACTTCCTCCCCAATCCACCTGTGCTACAAACGACATTGAAACATTTTTTGTAAAATCAACATTACCACCTTCTATTGTTCCAGGTGTTCCAGAGAGTGTTTCTGCGTGCATAGAAACCAATGATTGATTTGCTCCTGTTGACAGAATAACACTTCCTAAATAAGGACAGATTGCTCCACTTGTTCCAAGATTTTTTGTCCAGCCATCAACACTCTCAAAAGCGGGCGTTAAAACATAGTTTGTGAGATTTATAATTCCTTTTAGTTCTATATCTGACCCATCATATTTAAGATAATTAGTTGTATTACCTAAATACATTTTAGCTAAACCATCATTATCAACTCCTACCCAAGCACCTGTTGTATTATCGTCATATTTCTTTTTCTTAATTTGCATTCCGCCAAATAAAACATTACCACCAGGTACTCCCTCATAACTCTGGTCAAAAGCCATCGCTTCTGTAAATTCAAAATCATTTAATACAGATGACTTTGCCACCAAATTATCTTCTATATCGCTTTTATATGTAAAATCTTTCATCGTTCTTTTTTGGGATTATGTTCTATATTCAATCCTTCAATAACTGATTGACTTGCTCCATTATCTGTTATCCTAACTCGGATTGTCTGACCTTCTTTTCCTAGACGAGCATTATTAACTCGTTCTATCAAATTCTTGCCTACTGGCTTGAAGTCGCCTCCTCTATCTAGTTGATAAGAAAGGTTCGCAGTCATTCCATCTTGAACTATTGTATCAATATTCTGAATATCTGTTTTAGACGGAAAGTTTAATAGTTGTTCTTTGAAGATAATCTCTCCTGCGATAGATACCGCCGTATCTCCATTTGTCCCTCCACTGTCATCAGCAATCCCAGAGTTCCATTGATAAGTTCTACCATTAGATGAGCCAAAGTAAATATCTTCGGAATTAGATTGTATTAGTTTACTAGCAACTCTCCACGGAGTATTCAAGGTATAAATAGTCCAAGCATTTAGTGAAATTGTATAAACTGCTATTACCTTTGTGTAAGTTGTTCCACCTACTGTCATACTATCCGATAAATATAAGTAGTAATGATCTGCATCTGTTTCAGCAACCATATCATCTACATCAGTGGCTGGTATATTATCAAACCAGTCTTGTATTTTGCGTGAAATTAAAGAAGGTCTTCCGCCTGTGTAAGCATAAGCTCCATATTCATTTGCAAAGAAAGTTATTCCTAAATCAAGATTTGTCTTGACACACTCTTGGGATTGTGTTCCTACTCCAATCAATCTATCTGGTTCTACTTGCCCAAATGTCCAACGATACAATGCTCTATTCTTAAAGATAAGTAAACGATTTCCATTATTCTCTAATGCTCTTATTTCATCTCCGTCATCTGGATTAACATCAAAGTAATCATTCACTCCCCACGCAGGTAGGGTTTCTGCGGCGCTTGGAAGTCCTGAAAACCATACCCTTGAAAGTTGTCCGCTCGCTGAACCTTTGGCTACATACAATCTATCTTGAAATACTGATATAAACGCTGGTGTAATTGTAGCGGGACAATTAGTCGTCCCCCAAATTCCACCATTTACATCCTTAGAACTTGCTACTACATTTGTTCCGTTCACTCTAAATAAATAATCAACAAAAGTGGCAAACCTACTTTTCAATGAAGCCGTATCGTTTGACTTAGAAGCAGTCCAAGTTCCTGAATTATTATAGTAAATTATTCCGTTAGCGTTACCAGCAACATTGGCTACCATTACCTGCGTTGTTTCTGCTGGGGTGTTTGTATTTGTATATTGGAATAAACCATTTACTCTCATCGCTGCGACTGGTTGGCTCGCAAACACATCATAGCCATTGCGTTTTGTTAATGCCCCCACTTTGTCCAAATTGTAATTAACTACTAATTCACATTCGGTATCTTTAATAAGCAAAGGTGATACTTTGCTATTCATTCCTCCGCTAAAATTGGTGATTAAGTGATTACTCATATTAACTTAAATCGCTAATGTACAGATTGGGATTATTATAACCCGAAACATCTGACATAACCTCTGATTGGTTTTTAATTCTACCAAAAGACCCTGTTTGTTTTAATGCGTACTTATTTTCAAGCTCTTTAATGCCTCTCTCGTACTTTGCAAGTAATCTATCGTGTAGTGTTTCTTTACCGAGAAGTAATGCTAAGTCAGCGGCAGTTCCCCAGCAAAGAACATCAGGTTCTGGGATTGAAGTTCTATCTTGTGTATCCATTAAGTTTGTTGGTTCACTATGCCCATTATAAACAATGTTTCTTTCAGTTACAGTTGCTCCATTTGAATGAGCGGCGGCAGTTGTTCCTTCTCGCCCTCGCAATAAGCCAGTTAGTGTTGTGGCGGTTTCATTAGTAGCATAGATTACCTCGCTATCAATAATCACGCGGTAGTAATCGCCCCTCTTAAAACTTGCCGTTGAGGCAACTGTCATACTCTCTGCAGTAGCTGATAATGCTCCTCCTAATGTTGTTGTATCAGCAGCGGTAGAAGGTCTTGGATAAAGCAATAGTTGGTTATTCCAGATACACATAGCCGTTGGAACACTTGTTGAACTATCGCTATTCCAATGAAGTAAGTCCCACTTGTTTTTGTTTATTGGTGAAAGTGGTTGAGTATCATATCTCGCTGAATAGATTGTCTGAACAGTTGAGGGTATATCATACGCAAATTGGTTTGCCACAGAAGACAAACTTCTTTCTACTTCATAAAAAGACCATAACCTTTGATGAGCAATATCTCTTTGTTTGTCATTTATTCCGTCATCTATCATCTGGTCTGTTAGTTTCTCATCTTCTAATTCATCAACCAACTGCCGAATTTTCTTTCTTACTGTCCAAAGTGTCTTTGGGTCCCGAGACGAACCTTCTCCACTAATATCATAATTTACTCCGTCTGAGTAAGATGAGTAGGCGGTAGTAGTAGCATTATAAAATCTCACAAAACCATATCCTGTGGTACTGGTGGTATCTTCATAGCGAGTAAACTCATCATCTGGTTGTATTTCAATTAAGGTAAGTTGTGTGGAAGTCCCACTGTTATTTGTATTGCTTCTAAGAAATTGAATTTGATTAAAATCAATCCTATAAACTGGCTCTCCTATTGAATGAGCAAACCTTAAACCACCCGCTGACCCGCTTCTGTCTATTGTAAGAGCTGTTCCGTCTGTAACCGCAGCGGCAATCTGCATAACTTCTGTTGTTTTGTTTCCTATCTCTCCTACGATAATATAATCATTATCTGCCCACGCATTTCCATCTACTGCAGACACAGTAAGGGTAGTACCTGCTGTTGCAACTGCAACCGTAAGATAGGTTCGTTCTTTGTCTTGTATTAACGCCTTGTTGTATGCTTTGAGTAACATATTTTTATTATGTGTTAATTTATAAACTTGTCAACTTTTAGATTTCTAAAATTGGTATAATCGGTAAAATCTCCAACTCGGGTGTTATGTGAATTTGAGTTGTTGTCGTTGAACTGGAAGAGGTGGAACTGGTTGTAGAACTAGAGGTACTAGAAGAAGTTGAAGATGTTGAACTAGAGGTACTAGAAGAAGTTGAAGAACTCGTAGTTGTACTTGAGGTTGTTGATGTAGATGTGGATGTACTTGAAGTTGAAGTTGTTGAACTACTTGAAGTTGTTGTGGTTGTTGAACTACTTGTTGAAGTTGTTGTGGTTGTTGAACTACTTGTTGAGGTCGTAGAACTTGTAGTAGAAGTAGAGGTTGAGGAACTACTTGAGGTTGTAGATGATGTTGTAGAAGTAGAAGTACTCGTTGAAGTACTGGTAGTTGTGCTAGTTGTAGAAGAAGTGGTAGATGAAGTTGTAGAAGAAGTGGTAGATGAAGTTGTAGAAGAAGTGGTAGATGAAGTTGTAGAACTTGTAGTAGAAGTAGAAGTACTCGTTGAACTACTTGAGGTTGTAGATGATGTTGTAGTTGAACTTGAACTAGAAGTAGTTGAAGATGTTGAAGATGTAGTGGATGTTGAGGTTGAAGTTGAAGTTGAAGTTGAAGAAGAGGTAGTAGTTGCTCCCGCCGTATGTGTTACTACTAATTTAGGGTCATTGTCTGTGCCTGTTTGGTCAGCTGCCCACCCAATTCGTCTATTTAGTCCCGTGGGTTGAGTTGCAGTTATATCCTTGCCTGTTAAACAACCAAATTTTGAAATTCCTGTTGTATTTATATTATTTCTACCATCAGCATTTAATGTAAAATCATTATACGCAGAAAGATTAAAAAGAGCAAAAGTAATTGAAGCAAAAACAGTTGAACCAAAAGTTGTTATATCATAATCAGACGTTGCAAGAGAAGTATTAGATGCTGTTGTTGTTGACACAATACTCCAATTATCTAAATTAGCATTTTCAGTAACAACATTTGTCCCGTATATTGATAAAACTGCATTATTTATTATAGCACCACTAAGTAAAGATGAAGTATCAAACAATATCTTATTTCTATATATTCGCCAGACACCTCCTCCAACAGAATGATGAATATATGTCCAAGTAGTAATATCATTTACATTACTACTATTTGTTTGATTACGTACTGTTAAATAAGTTTCTGTATCTGCAACTTCCGTTGTCATTATCCCATCAACACTTGTAGTTTCTATATGAGGGTCGGGATAAAAAGTGCTTACTGTGTCTGTAAATACTGGATAGACTACATTTTCAAAAAATGCCTTTTTAATATGTTTTGTTAGAATAGACAAACCTTTACCATCGCTTTTTATATCAGCATCAACTATCTCTACTTTCTGTTTTGTTTCTTCACTATTTACTTGACTATCCCAGATTTTTATGTCCTTAATTCCTATACCTCGTTTCTCTTTTTCATCCCAAACGCGAATATAAAAACCTTGATTTTGTTTTATTATTCCTCCTTTTTTTAAGAAACTACGATTTTTATTTTTTTCATTTTTTCTTGCTCCTGTTATATTTCTTGATGTAATTTCTGGTGTATCAGTATATTTTAAATGAAATTGAATATCTAAATCTTTTGTTGGAGCGGAATTAAATTTAACTAACTTTTCTAATCTTGGAGCTTTACCGTGTTTTACATAATAAATAAGGTCTGCGTCCCATTGTGGAAATGCTTGCTTATAAATTACTGCGTCTAACCTGCCATCACCGTTAATATCAAATAGCTCGCCCTTGACTTTCACTATGTCCATTGCCGTCATATAAACACCAAACGGCTTAGCTGTTATTTCTGTTTTATTAAAAATATCAAACCTATTATCACCTTCAAAAAACACAGCCTCATTTGAGTATAAAGGTGCAATAAAATTAAACGGTGCATCTTTGACTTCAAACTCAGTTGGTGTTTCTTTAATTAAGCAATCAATCAGTTGCCACTCTTTGTCGGCATTAAGAAAATTCATCCACTTACCGTGAAATTCAGTGGTGTTTCCCTTGCTTATCGCATTCCAAGTTTTTCCGTTGTGTAATTTATTTATCATTTTCTTGCTACTCCAATATAACATTTAACTGGAAACTTCGCAGGATTATTGGATATACCTACTTTATCTTGTATATAAAACTCTTCTATTTTTAGATATTTACCGACCAAATCTTTAATCTTTTGTTCATCAAATAAAACTTTGTGAACCTCATTTTCAATCATATGCGGAACTGAGAATAATAACAAACCGTCTTCTTCTAAATGTTCAACTACATTCTGCATAAAAAAATCAGGATTTTCTAAATGTTCAATTACATCAAAAGCAACAATCACATCATACTTTCCCTTCGGAAACTCTTTTTCAAAATCTACTACTTGAATATCTGCCGCGCAAAGAAACTTATACATCGCTTCTGCTTTATCTAGTCGCCACTTATCTATATCGGCAATAGTAATGTGTTCAGCAAATGTACTAAGGAGGTGTGAACCATACCCGTCTTTTGCCCCCACATCTAACACTCGCTTCTTGTGGCAATACAAACACGCCCAAACATATCTCTCTAAATGTCCTATAAACTGCTGTGGTTTTCTTTGTATTCTATAAACCTTATTACTTAATAACATATCTTAGTTCCCTTACTAATAACGGAACTAAGTTTATCATCAAGCGGTAGTGGTTGATGAACTACTTGAAGTCGTTGAACTACTTGTTGAAGATGAAGTGGAAGTTGAAGTGGATGACGAAGTAGTAGTGGACGAAGATGTCGTACTACTACTTGTTGTCGTGGAAGTAGATGTGGAAGTAGAAGACGAAGTGGTAGAACTACTACTCGTTGTTGTAAACGAGAAGTTAGCTATATTAATTTGTCCAAATAAAAATTCACTCATATTATTATTTTAATTCTACAACGGCGACTCTCGCCCCCGTTACTGTTACTCCCGCTTTGCCTACTGCACGACCAAATACTGTTACGCCATCTCCTATTGCTTCCACCACAACAGAATTAGCTGGATAAATTATATGCCTAGCAACGGTATCAGTTGGTGTTGTAAAAGTTCCACTGGAATTTTTATTCACAAACTGGACAGCCAATGCTGGCGACCCTTTAACCTGTAATTTTAACCACTTCCTCCCTGTATAGGGAGTTGTTCCAACTTGTAATGCCCTCCAAGCATTGTTCACACACCACACTGTTCCAGATGATGCGGAACTTGCTGTTGCGTGTCCATAGTTAATCATAAGATTTCTAGCTTATTCAGCTTACTTAACTAAGTTATTAACTTAGATTCAATTATATTTCGTTTCTCAATCTTACCACCTGTTGGCAAGATAACTTCTTCTGATTTTATGTTGGTATTCTTATTAACGAACTCTTTGTACAAATCCATTTCTCCGATAAATCCTTTGAAGGGATATACCTGTATAACTTCCTGAACGAGATTTATGTCTTTCAGTATTTTATACAAAGCAATCCTTCTTTCGTGAGTATCGTAAATTGTTAATTGAGCAATTTTTAAGTGTATTCTTGCGTGAGGGTCGTCTTTGTCTTTTTTGGTCATTTTTTTCTTTTCATCATTTTGTATCATCTGTGTTGACAAATGTTTCGCAAGATGAAAAGCGACCCGCTTGACAAATGTTTGTGTTTCCCCAGCAGTGATTGTATAGGGTTCTCCGTTATACTTCCAAGTAAAATCTTCAGAAGTTGGATTTATAATATTGATTGTATCTAATTCTGCCATATTATTTAATGGGTCTGCATAGTCTAATCATTGGACTGCGCAGAACTAGTTGCTAATAAATGGAGTTAATCTAACCGACAATCAGACTAACTAGTCTATTGACAAGAACACAGTTGCGTGTTCTCCAGTTGCTATTGTTGTTTGAGCTATCCCTACGATAGGGAATGCTTCCGTAACAGCGTTAGCTCCTACAATAACAGATGCCGCTGTTCCGATGTTGGCAACAACAATCCTACCGACTGTTATATTGCCTCCAGCAAGAACTGCTGCTGAACCTTTTGTCTGTATCCAACCATAGTATGCTGTGGTAATCGCTTTAGAAGCGACACCGACAATACAAGAAGTTGGAACAGCAGGATTTTGAATTACCCCATTAAATGGGTTCTTCACCAAATCAATAGTTGAGGAAGCAGTAATAGCAACCTTAACTGGGTCTTTGAGATAAACTACCAAAGAAGCCGCGCCAGTTGTTGCAGCGTGTTTCTTAATACGGTAGTAAATACCATTACCAGCAGTTGTTGATACTACCAAATAACCATCCGCAAAAAGATTTGCCGTAACGGCAGCCCCAGTTGTTAAGGTTACTGATGTAGCTCCAACAGCGGTTGCTGTAGGAATTAAACTCAAGTCCGCTGTTTGAGCTGGACCTTGAAGTAAATCTCCCGCAACCAATGTTGCTCCTGCTTTTGCATAACGGAAATAACGACCATCTGCCGTAATTCCTATGCTTCCTAGTGTATGTTCTGGTGTAGAACTTTCTTCATAAGGGTTAATTCCGAAAATTGTTGGAATACCTGATAACATAATAATGTTAATTCTACTTACTAATAATACGCCTGTGCCGACCCGACTAAAACAGGCGTTTTTATCAAGTCCTAATTTACTCTTTTTAGGTCAAGATGTAACCGCCGTTCGTCTTGCCATTGTGCGTGGAGAGTCTCCTACAAGCTGTCCAGCATATAGAAGGTGTCCAACAATAGCATTTTGGTTTTGCGATATTTTGAAACCTGTCCAAGCAAATCCTTCTTTAGTTGCCGTAGTTAACTCGTTGGTATAGTCAAGGTTATAAAGGAAAAGATGCTTTGTGTTGATTGTCCATATATTTCCAGAAGTACATTTCTCATCTGCAATTATCGGGATACCTCTCCAGTATAGAGCGTTTGCTCCAAAGCTTAGTTGAGTTCCCTGCTTGCCCCCTGTTGGAGCTAGTTGAGGCGCTCTACCATAACTGAGATTAAGAGTAGGTGTTACAAGTCGTTCAATTATTGAAAAGACAGCTGGAGTTGTGATTATAAGGTCAGGACTATCACTACCCCTTTGGGCAGCATCAGTATCCGTAGCCAAGTCATCAAATCCAAGCGCTCCTGATTGAGCATTCCTTGTAGATTTTAGATTTGTATAAGTACTTCTTGAAAGATTTTGATATGTAGTAACATCAGTGCTCAATTTGTTGCTTTCTGCTTTTAGCGGAAGGCTAGGTCATTTCTGCCTATCTCTATATGTCTCCATATAGTACGGACTATATCTTTATCACTTTTCAGTGAATGTTTGGCGTGTAGTCTCTGAGGATTACCGTAAAATCTATAGTCGTAATAGTTTTCAAGGTTCTTTCCTGCTGATTGTCTCTATTTCTTAGATTTTTAGGGGATTTAATCCTCCTACCAAGAACCTAACGAGAGTTTCCAGCATATAGCCAAATTTAACGACGACAGGTGTTACTTTATCGTCAATGTGATAATTCAAACCAGTAATATCCTTACTGTTATTTCCAGTTCCATCGCCATATAAATCTTCACCAAGATTTTCTGACAAAGCCCTTGCAACATCTGAAAACTCTGTTGCAATAGCATCAAGATACGCCTCTGGTCCTTTATTGACAGCTAATTGTATTCCCGAGAATACGATTGGAGCTGAAGTGTATTCTGATGGGTCAACCTTGAATAGTTGACGAACATCTTCCTGTGTTGTAGGAAGAGTATCAAAACCACTAAAAGAACCGCCTTGCGTTCTATCAGAAACAGTAGTAGGAATTACTAACTGTCTTCCTCCAGTCCAAGGACGAGCTTTATCTCTCAACATTTTGAACAAAACATTTCCTTCATAAATGTTATCAACAGCTGCTGGAAAATATCTTTCTCTTGTAGTTGTTTGAACAAAATTTCCTAAAGTAATAGCCATAGTATTTTGTTGTTTTTAGTGTTTCTAGTAATTTCGACCCAAGGACACTATGTCCCTGTTTTTTGCTTATAGTCTTTGATTGCTTCACGAGCAATTTGAAAAAAGTCTTTACCTTTATCATCATACTTCTTGGTTTCTGCTTTACCAGTTCCTCTTTGAGAAGTAGGAAGATTGGGTTTAGCTTTTTTCGTTTCGGAACGATTAAGTATCTTTGCCGCAATGGCAGGTTTTACTTCTAGTTCCTTGCAAATATCAAGTATTTTCTTCTCGGATAAATCTGGATTGTCATCAAGAACTTGGTCAAGCTCTTCCTGAAACTTTTCAGTAGTTGTCTCTTTTTCCATTTTCTCTTGGTCTAAGATTTCTCGATAAGCTTCTTTCGCTACATCACGAATATATTTCTTAGCCTGAGCTTCTTTGTCTTCTTCTGGAATATCTTTGTTCCTAATTTTATCCAATTCTTTCTCAAGATTTTCAGCTCTCATCTTTTCAGACTTGAACTTTTCTCTATACTTGATTTTTTGAGCTATTTCAGAAGAGGATTTTTCTTCTTCCTCTTCTTCCTCTTCTTCTTCCTCTTCTTCTGTTTCTTCGTATTCATTGTTTTCAGAGGTTTTGTCCTCCTCGGGGTTATTAGTGTCCCCGAACACTAAATCATTTTCTTCTGCTAGTATATTCATAGATTTTTCATTTTAAGGGTTTTGTCCCTAAGTTAATAATACTACTGTTGTCTTTCACCCGCCATTTTAGGAGCATTCCCAACGGGCGCTGTTCCACCCAATGACTGTCCTGCTCTCTGCATTACATTTGCCGATGTTTCAACCCCCCTCCCTTTATCGGGAGAGGCAGAAGCTTTTGCTTCAGCACCAGCACTTGCCTCAGTTATTCTTGCGACTGTTTCTCTGTCTAACTGTCCTTGTTTCCATAATACTAATCGTTCCGCTGCTTTCTCCGGATTGGTAAACTTTAATCTTTGAAATAGAGTAACTGGGTCTAATGCTCCTAGTTGCCACAACTGCACAGCTTCTGTTCGTTGAGATATTTCATCCATAGGAAGTGTCTGTTCCGCTTTAACCTCAATCTCAATAAAGTTTTCAATATCATCTTGGTTAAGTCTGACAAACTCCAGCGTTTCTTCTTCTCCAATAATCTTGATTGTGTGCATTTCGGTGTAGAACATTTTCATCAACTGCACTAATCCATTTGCCATTCGTTCAACACCTCTATTAAGAACACGAGTAATCAGGTCAACCCTTGTATAATCTTGTTGGCGAGAAAGGATGTCTTGTCCAAGTGTCTTTGCTTGAGCTGAGCCTCTTGTCGCTGAGTGTGTTCCCATTATATTATCAAAAACAGCTTCACTATGTTGTAGGTTTGAAAAGTGCGCGCCGGGTAAAGGAACACCTGCTTCTCTTCTCATTTTGTTTTCACTAGCAACTCCTTCTCCGCGAATAATTAGTCCAGGTTCATTGGTAAGATTACTGGCTTGTTCTTCGGACATTGCATCTGAGTCAATTAAGATTTGCCCATTACCCATTGTTCTAAGGTTATCAATTATCCTTCGTTTCTGTGTGTTGATAGCGTCTTGAATTGGGATAGTAATGTCCACCAATGACTTTGCCGCTACGGGTGTATTGGATGCCTTAAAAGCTGTAAAAAATACAAATGGTTTTTCTGGTTGATTAAGATGATTTCTGAAAATTGTTTCTCCGTTTTGTTCATCTCCTGTAAAATCAAAGTAAGGATTTTTTATTTTATTTATTACTTGCCCGCCTCCTATCCAAGCAACGGTATCGTTTGTCCATATCTCAAAAACCTTAATTGTTTTCTTTTCCTCCGCCCCTTTCTTTTTAAGGTCAACATTTGAACTAATTATCATTTCGTCAACCTCTGTTGATGGAAATTCTTCCTCAAACTCATCTCGTGTAAACTCTAAAAGTTTAATTACATAAGGTAGGTTGTGTGGGTCAGTTCTTAATTTTGGAATAAGAATAAGTCGTGGGTCAACGACCTGAACATCTAAATCGTCTGTTCGTTTATTCCAAAAATACTCAAGCACTCCAAACTTATAGAGCAACATTTCCCGAACTACTTGTTCAAGTTTTTCTTGCATTGAGAGTGTGCGATATTTATTCTGTAGAACCTTCCTCAACTTGTCAGCCCTCTGAACAGAGTCTTCATTCTCACTTCCAGGCTTACAAGTAAAATGAAAAACATTTGCCGTTGCTATTGGAACGAGTGTTTCAACAGCTTCAAAAATCCTATTCTCAACGGTATTGGATTGATACTCGGGAATTAAATCTCTATTCGTTTGGTTGCCAAGATAATACTGTTCCGCAATCTCTTGGTCGTGTAACATTTCATCGTGATAACTATTAGCTTCCTTAAACCAAACAGCAAAGGTTTCTAATATATCCTCATCTGACGCATTGATACTAAATTTTTCTTCTTGTAACATATTTATCAATATAGTTAGTTGATAGTCCAGTTCTTCTCCATTTGCAGGATTGGAGTTAACCCTCTGATTCTTGCAACTCCGTTTTCAATTATTAAAAATGAGTTCTTGTTTAAGTTCCTTTCCTTATTATCAGGAGAGAAAACAGTAGATGGTTGTATTTTACCCTTACTCCAAAATCCTAAGAGGAGGGACATTATTCTATCATCGTGGTAACCAATGTTTGCACCCACCCCTTTATCTTTTGCTTCATTAGAATATATAAAAGTTTTAAATTGGTCAATAGTTTTTTGTGAGTACACTTTTGGGTTTCCATTTCGGAGTATATCCCTAAATCTAGAAATTGCAAGTGGCTTGGTACTCGTTGTTGTTCTCCACCCCAACTTATTTACTTTTCTACCTGTCTTATTGTCAATCTCTTCTCTCTGATAAATTCTATGCCAGCCCAAATCTTTTAACTTATTCATAAGGGCATATCCGATTGAGTTCATCTCTGGAACTATCAAACACTTCAAATCATCAGTTGAGTATTTTCCAGCTAAGAACACAGCCTTCTCTGCAGTAGCTTCAGGTGTTAGTTTCCCAGACCACGCGGCAACTTCCTCTAGTGTTGTATGGTCAACCATAGTCATAGCGGCATCATCTCTATTTTCAATACCTTCAGCAGGATCTACTCCTAACTGATATGTATGACCTGGAACAAAATCCTTATAGATTTCAATCCCCTCCATAATACGAAGTGGTTCTCGTTGCGTCTTCATCATCTTCTCAATGTGCTCTCTAGCAAAAGCAGTATTCTCAGACAATAAACTTTCGTCCCAAATACCTAACACATATTGTTTATAATATCCAGGGTCAGTAATTTTATATTCTTCGTATCTCTCAACTGTTTCTTTTGGAAGATTAGCATAATTTTCTTTAGAGGAAGCTTCTATGAGTTCCCAGTTGGTATCTTTATCCGCTTTTACTTTTTTATACAGCCAGTTAAGAGCTGGGTTACAAGTAAGATACACCTTGTGTTTTACATTCTTTCTTCTAAGACGAAAAGTCAAACCTTGAAATACCGCCTCTGGCATTTGCTCAGCTTGGTCAACGGCAAACCCTCCTAAGTTCAATCCTTTAATTTCTTCTTCAGCTAGTTTGTCAATGTTTCTAAATATAATTGTTGAGGGTTTTCCCTGTGTATATAATTCAACTGAAGGATGGGGGGTCTTCTTAAAACTCTTAATCCAAGAAGGATGACATAAATCCATAAAGTCTTTTAAGAGAACATCATAAATCTCAGTGTATGTTTTTCTTCCCAAAAGAAAATAATTATCTGGTTGACTAAGACAATCGTAAATAACTTTCAGTAACATTATTTGCGTCTTGCCAGAGTTGTGGTGAAAAAATCCTTCAGCTAAATAATTGTGCGTTCCTAAAATATGCAGGTCATAATAATTATCGGTCTTAACATATTTTACTGACTTGACTTTATTTTCAAAAAGAGTAGGATTTGGGTATGGACTACAAAACGATTTTAAGACCCTTAGCGGAAAAAGGATTATCTTCAAAAGAAATTTCACAGCAAATAGGAATAAAGCGCAAATATGTACAAAAACTTCTTTTAAGGTTTGACCTACCACGACTAAAACAGGGCGGACAATGCGGGAATAAAAATGGTTCTTGGAAAGGAGGGATTCATTTGGATAAAAATGGTTATGTTCTTGTTCGAGTGAAACATCCAAATTCGCGCAATGGTTATTTGAGAAAACATCGTTTGGTAATGGAACATTCTCTTGGTAGATATTTAACTTCTTCAGAAGTCGTCCACCACAAGAACAAAATAAAGACTGACAACCGAATACAAAACTTAGAACTTTTTGAAACAAACGGAAGCCATTTAAAAAAAGAATTGAAAGGTAAGATACCCCAATGGTCTCCTGAAGGTTATCAGAAACTCCTACGAGGATATCGCCCGAATACAAAGAACCGACAGTTGTCCAACCGGAAGAAGTAAGCACTCTGTGTTTCTCGGTGGCAATAAATGAATTAGAAGCAGTAGAAACTTTATATAATTTAGCAGGTTCATATTTAACCGGAACAAGAGCTTGAGCAATCTTTATTTTCTTACCCACTAATGAATAAACTTGTGGAGCAGATTTGTTTTTATATAAATCAGCAATAGATATTTCTCCCTCCGTTGTTTTTATTTTTGTTTCTCCCTCTATGCAACCGAAGCCTCCGTTAAGAACACTGTAAGTTTTTTCAGTATTCCAAAACTTCTCCTGAGCAGGCAGAAGTTCCATTTCTAAAACCGTATCATTATTCTTAAAATTATTAAATTTTATTTTCATTTATATATTTTCATTAGTTGACAAACTATGAAATCTATCCTATACTACTTTTAACTGCTTGACAAGTTTTCTCTCTCCTGTATTATAAAACTATTAAATTATGTAGGAGCCGTAATCCCAGCTCGCTATCGTCTCTAGCCAGAGAGTAAAGCATAAACACGAACCAGTGATAAGCTACATAAATATAACACTCCAATTAAATAAATGTTTAACTAACTGTCACTAGACGGGATTCAAGCTTTAGGCGTAGTATACACTAAGGCGTTAATTTAAGAGCAACTATAAATGGTATTATACTAAACCTTGAATAACCACAACCTTTCTACATTATTCTTCTAGCTAACAATTATTCTTAAAATTATTCTTCTAGCTAACAATTATATATAGATAGATAGAAAAACCACCCCACTGAAATACCGACCCTAACCCCTTATCCTATTTGTGGAAGTGTCCTGTTTGTGGAACTACCGTTCTATGATGAACGCAACTTGAGTACTAGATTTAGTTTCATTAGTATTGAGATGTCCATACAATTTGTAAGCGTCTTTGATTGCTTCTTGTGAGACGTTTAGTTGTTTGTCTTGAATGATGTTTCTCTTGTGATATTTAATTACTGTATCAATATCTAAACCATTTTCTCGTAACTTCTCATCTATAGCCAATTTGATGTACGGCTTTGACAAGTTTTCACTACCAACATTTCTGGCCACTAATCTGTCTTTAACATTATAATGTTTAATGGTCGATTCTGTTGCGTTTTTTGTTCTTACGAAGTCGTTTACAAAACCCTGTTGTTTATAGGTTAGCTTTCGGAACGGAACCTTTGGTCGGAACGGAACCTTTGGTCGGATTGGCGTTGGCTTTATTGTTTTCTTATCCATTGTTTTTTTTCTTTTAATTCTTGCCATTGTTCCTTTGATACCTTTACTTGTCTTTCTTTTATTAACGCGTCCTGCTTCAATTTTGAGCCGTATATTTTTTGGAAGAGTGGGTTATTGGGCTGAATGATATCCTTTTTGTATTTTTCTTGTTGGTCCAAAAGATAACGCCCTTTGCTTTCAGAACATTTATTCTCTTGGGATATTTTATATAATTGTTGTTGTTGGTTAGTCATTGATGATATCATTGATTACTTGTTTTGTTTTGTTTGTTGTTGGGCGGATGATTGTAGTTTTTGCGCAGCGATAAGCGTCTAGCTTTAATTGCGTAGCGATAATTTTATTTTGTCTAGCTTGTGTTAGCTGACGTCTAGCTTGTTGCGTTTCTTTTTTAGCTTTTGAGTAACAAAACTTGTTTCGCTTGAGTATATACCCTAGTACAAAACCGAGAGAGAAAAAAGCCACAAAATATAAAAATATAAAAAAGTTATCCACAGTTGGTATTTAATCGTTATTTATAGCCACTAAAAAGACTTGTTTATTGCTTGCAATTTCCACAAATAGGAATATACTAAATACAGGTTCAAGTGTTGTTTAATTATAACACACACAAAACAAAGAGCAAGCTCATTGACAAGTATAATATCCAACGGTGAAATACGCAAGTAAAAGACATAAAACTATTATGAAAAAAATAGAGCAAATAATGATTAAAAGTATTTTTAGGGGCTGGATAAAATCTAATATGTACGGCGTTAGGTTTACCTTAAAGGATTTATTGGGTCGGGAATAATTAAAAATAATATGAATAAAATGAAAAGATTAACAACATTAGAGGATTTAAGAAAAAGAAAAATTTTAGGAATAATAGCTTTTTTCCATTTTCAAATATATTGCAAAGAGCTATTAAAAAGAAAACAAAAACACGCAATAAAAACAGGCGGAACATTCACGCACTTAGATTTAGCGTGGGCTAATTTTTATCAATGGATATTCCCACAATATCCTCCATATATTTAAGAAACTATATGAAAACACAAAAAACAAAACTATCAAAAAAAATGTTGTTGAATTATTTAGTTGATGTATTGGGACATGATATACAAGAGGCTCAAGACGAAATTCGTTTATACAGGACATACGAGCTATTAACGCCTGAACAGTTTGAGGAATGCATAGCATTTAACAAGTAAGGGACAAGATTATCAAACATATTGCGTATTTCACCGTTGGATATTATAAGAAGCTTTTGGAGTGTAGAGTAACAAAGCCTTGTGTTATTATGGCGGTATAATTTTAGGTTAATGTCTTACCGCTTGCGATTATATCGCCATAATAAAATGAGGCAATAAAAGCAAAGCAATGCAAAACAAAGGTCGTTTATTAGTATTATTAAAATAGTAAAAAAAGGATATTATGGACTATAAAAAAGAGGAGTGTCGCTACGCAAAAATAGCAAGAGTACAACAACAACAATTAAAATCAATTTGGCTAGCGATGAAAAAAGCACACGATGAAAAAGAACTTGATGAGGATAATATCCCAGAGAAGGAGGAAGACTATGAGGCGTGGCGAGATAATGAAGAGGCAGTGAGTATGTATGGAGCTTAATAGTTTAATAATTATAAAAATATGAAAAAGCAAAGCGAGGCAAAGCCAAATAACAAGATATTCACAGACAGTATTTTTAATGCAGAGGGCAAAGATTATAACACACCGCGCAGAACAGATTGGACTACAGTGTTTGAAAAAGTCGCAATCTTTAGTATGATTTTCGCAGTCTTATACTTTGGACTTCATTTGTTTGCGTTTGTCGTTTATCAGTTAGTAAATTAGATATGAATGAAGAATATACAACAAAAGAATTAGCAAATCGCTGGATTACGATAATTAGCGCGAAGGCAGAATACGAACACAATGCAAGACAAAATGGGGAAGTCGTAACTGAACCAAGTCTTGACGATATATGCAATGAAATGATTGCTTATTTTACTGGAATAATTAAATAACATTATGAAAAAACTACAAGATTACAAAGAAGAGTACAAAAAACTAAGAGTAAAGAGAAACCTATCAGGAGATGAAGCAATGGAAGCTGTAAAACAAGATGGCTATGCTTTACAATATGTAAGTAACCAATTTTTTGAAAATGATGAAGAGGACATTATTGAATTAAACGGTGAGAAGTATAAAAAAATTAAATAATATGAAAATAAGAAATAACAATGGACAATATAGAAAATCATATCACGGCAAACTACTACTCTTAATGGGATTGATAATAATACTAGGAGTTATTTACACCGATACTTCCTCTACGCTTGTATATGAAGTCCCGCCAGCAATTATTAAGAGAGTAGAGGCAATAGCACAGTCGTTATCGTCCGAAACTGATAACGCCGTCAAAGAAGCACAGGCGAGAGTACAAGAGGAACGCAACCAACTACTAAATGAAATTGCCGTATTACAAAAAGAACAAGAAGCAAAGGTCGTACGGTTAAAAGAACTGGAGAGTTTGGGTTTTACAACGGAAATCAAGTCGCCGTAAAGGACTTGAAAAAGATAGCAAAAGTTTTGACAAGAAAATATGAAGTGGATATAAAGGTCGTAAATTATATTATTAGCAACGAGAGTAACTGGAAGCCGACAGCGTTAGGGGATATGGATATTATTTGCAAACGAACAGGGAAACCAGTTGAGGCGAGGGGGCTTATGCAAATTACAGAATGCTACCACCCAGAGATTACCGATAGACAGGCATATAATCCTATATTCGCATTAGAGTGGGCTATTCCATTAATAGCAGATGAAATTACTTGCAAAGAGCAATGGACTACTTGCAGGAATTATTATAAGTAACTTTAATTAAATAAAAATATGGAAATAAACAATTTAATGAAAATTTATTTGGGTGAAGACAAAATAAATGAAATTTGTAGTCGTGGTAATTATTGGAAAGAAGTTTCAAGGAGAGATGAAAAAGGAGATATTTACTGGAATGAAGCAAGGGAAGTAATAAATAGCGTTGGTGTTTATAATGTTCTCGCCATTCTTAATAATTATGCAGAAGTTGAACGAGAAAGATTGCGCAACGAAAAATAAAAAAAATATTATATGAAAAAAGAAAATATAAATATATTATCAAATGCAGAAAATTACTTTATTTTATTACTTTTTTGCCGTTCAAGATTTTTATTAGGAAAAGAATGTCGTTCACTCTATGATGCTTTATTTGAAAAATATAAAAAAGTTTATAAAGAAGAAAAAAGGAAGCATATAGATTTAAAAAACATAAATGATAAATTTATAGAAGAATTATGAAAAAACCAACAAACCAACAATTAAATAAGTTTTGGGAAGAAGCAACAGAAGGGCAGTTAAGAGCTATACTGGAATATGCTAAAGACAAGGAAGTCCGAGATAAAGCAGTTAGTCAATA
>Ga0180008_1000812_pt1 | contig 22543 bp, 40 predicted proteins | sample MM_PW_MetaG_FD_121121 | JGI IMG/M metagenome (GOLD analysis project Ga0180008, IMG submission 121121) | Groundwater microbial communities from the Aspo Hard Rock Laboratory (HRL) deep subsurface site, Sweden - MM_PW_MetaG | ecosystem: Environmental > Aquatic > Deep subsurface > Groundwater...
AGAAGGGTTCAGCCAGCGACCCATGCTATTATGCTCCGACAGGCTGATGGAACTCCCGGTGGGGAGTTTTTAGATGATAGGGACAGGAAATGAAACCCCGGAAAGGCCAAACTTGTCCCGAGTTCGAAGCGGACACCAGCCTGATCTATCCGGGCCTGGCCCTCAAACATGGGGTGGAGGAAGTTTGCCAGCATTGGCTGGGAGGGGTAGCCTGCCGGCTCTGGGATATGGGGCCATGCCCGACTGAGGAAAGGCGGGTGGCGGGGGCTGGCATGGGGGCAGGCGCCGCGAAGGGGAATGACCCCTTAACTTACCCTTAGTCGGGGACCGGGCGCCTCGTGGCGGAGTTCTCAGGAGGTCGTTTTTGATCAGTCAGGAGAATCAGGGGCCATTCCATCACCCCTCACCTCCCTTGTCCTCCACCAGCCCCAGGGTGCGGGCCTGAGCTATAAGATTTCTAATTATATCGGATGCTTCGGTTAATTCTTTTTGATCTCGTGGGCCAGGGAAAGTAGCTCGGCATAAAGCATCATCAATCCTTTTCCCTTTCTTAGCCACCTCCCGCCCCAACTTCTCCAGGGCTTCGTTGCGGGTTTTGAGGGCGGCATTGTCTTTACAGCATTGGTGGTGTAGGTTTTCTAAATCCTGTAATCTTTGCCGAAGGGTGGCTAGTTCGTGTTCTTTCTTTTTTCCAGCATCAGCCCAACAATATGAGCATTGACCAAATATCCCATGTTTACATTTATCTTCCATAACTCCTCCTTGCCGGCATTACCCGCCCCGGTTGGCGGGCGTTACTAAGGATGTATAGAACAATCTGGTTTATGATGATTAAGTCGCCAACCGCATTCTCGGCACATACCATCCGTATCGAACGTGTTGAGCATGGCGAAAACAATCTCAGTTATAATTTTGAGAAATAAATTCATTTTTTATTAGCAAGCTCAGCTTTAAGATTGGCAATTTCAAGTTCACGACAATCTTGACTTTGACTTCCAATTTCAAGTGTTCCACAAGTGAATCGCTTTAAGTTCGACGGATTTTTTATCCTGTTCCAAGGGGAGCCACAACGTCGACAATTATCCATCATTTTTCTCCTTGCTGGTATTTTTACCCGCCCCGGTTGGCGGTGGTCATGTAGGTCATATAGTTATTCCTTCCATTTAAACCAAATTCCTTTTATCTTACCTATGATTCCTTTAGCTTCAGGTTTTAGAGGTTTCTTTCTGGCTTCGCCTCGGTCTGCTGTTTCTCGATAATCTTCATGAGGCCGACCTTGAGATGCATCTGTGGTAGGAACAATTCTGCCCATGCCCATATGGTCCCCTCTGCCTGGCATTTTCTTTTCTCCTTTGCCGGTATTACCCGCCCCGGTTGGCGGGTTTTTTTATTAAATCCAAAGTCTGGCTATTTCACAAAGTGCCATAAATACTGAATCCTTATCTTTTTCTCGTTGTTCAAGTTGGTGATAGGAGACAAGATCAGGATGGACTCGGTTCTCACGGCTATATTCTTCACCATATACCCATCCCATAGCCTGGTATGAGTCCATCCAAGACTGATGTAACTCCTCTGGTGATGTTGACCGCTGCTCTCCACATTGTCGTTCAATGACCTTTACAAACTGATCTTTAAAATCCGGTTCCCTTTGAGTGTAGGGAACCGGGACTATTGGGGCACCGGCGGCTATCGCTGCTAATCTGGCGGCATCATAAACAAATTCTGCTCTACGTTGCATTAAATTGGACATCACTCCTCCTTTGCCCGATACTTTACCCGCCCCGGCTAGGCGGGGGTCCTATACGGACACAATACGGACACACTTTTTGCCTGTTTCCCATGCCCGCAAACCTTTATTTATCGGCACTTTTGCCTTTCTCGGACGCGGGTTCGACTCCCGCGTCCGCTTTCTGGTGAGTGCAATTAATGAGTGCATTTGCTTCCAAACCGTTCCTTTTTAGGGTACTCAGGCGACAAGCCCCGCGTCAACCACGCACTTCCCAAAGCCCTCCCGAGTAGGACTGCGCCCTCTCACGGCGGAGACACGGGTTCGATTCCCGTTGGGACTACCACTACTTAGCCTCATTCCCGTTTTTCTGTGTGTGCATTGGTTGTGTGCTTTGGTCTATTTTTAACCTCTCCGCCGCCTCAACTGCATCGGCCCCCAAGGATTGAATATAGCGGCTCGTGGTTGTGACCTGAGTATGTCCCAACAATTTTTGGATAGTGGGTAAACTTGCCTTAAATTTATCCGCCAACAATGAAGCGACATGGTGGCGGACTGAGTGCCATCCATAGTCAGGAACCCTTGCGCTCTGACATATATTAGCGATTTGTTTTCGCCGGTTTTTGTATGGTAGTCCGGTTTTGTGATTAGGGAACACCCAATTTGTGCTGCGTTTATCGTAGAGTCTTTTAAGTTCATCAAATATCTCCTGATTCATGTGCTTCACCTGGGGGCGCCATTCTCCGGTGCGTCCCTTCCGGGTCCAGAGCGTCACCTGCCGTTTCTCAAAATTCACATCCTGCCATCTGAGATTGTTGACCTCGCCTAAACGCCCGGCCAAGGAATAAAGCGCCAGCAAGAAAACCCGTTGCTTCCCCGCCGCCAGGAGCATCCTCAGCATTTCCTCTTGCGTAGGGATACTTTTCTGTTTGCGGTCCTCCGGCATCGAATCCACGTAGAGGCAAGGATTGACGGCCAGAAACCCATGTTTAAAACACCACTGGAAGTACGCACAGAGTGATTTGCGATGTTTATTCCAGTTGGCGTTTCCAGGCCGAGTGCCCAGATAAGCAATAATATCTCTCGCCGTGATCTTTCGTATTTCCCACTCTCCCCCAAGGTGCGACAAAAACGAACGGAAGATAAATACTTTTTCCTTATAATTTTTCTCTGAGAACCGGCGCTTGCAAAAATCCAGGTATTCATTCATCGCCTCACGGCAGCCCGTGCCGGTGGGGGTCAGGATTGCTGGCCCCACTTTGAGCCGCTTTTTGTGCTCCGCCTCCGCTGCTCTGGCTTCCCCCTTGGTCTGATAAAACGCATGGCCGTACCGTTTGCCCTGGTGCCTGAACTGATACCGCCAGCCCCTGCCCACCACCTTCCAGCAGGTCATCTATAACCTCCCGGCGAAATCGGAGTACCCTTAGCCCGCCGGGATAGAACCCGCCCCAAGCGCGCGCCCTCTTATACACCGTCTTGGGGCTGACTTGCAAGAGGTTTGCTACCTCCTGGACTGTGAGCAGAGATTCAAGCATGGGTTAGTCCGGCCACTCCTGGATTTTCTCCGGCCAGCGGAGGTTGTCTTTCAAGAAAATGGAGGTCCCCGCTGCCCGGTACTGGTTAACGAGGTCCTGAACCCACTCAGGCTCGGGCTTCACCGCCCCCGGCCCGGTCATGCCGCCGATGATGCCCCAATTCAATAAAGATGCGCTCTCATTGGCAAGTAACGCATGGGTCGGCCCACACGCCCTATCCTCCCATTTTTGACCGCATTGAGAACAAATAAGTGGTCTAATCCATCTCGATAAATCAATCTCCCCCAGCAACGGCTTATGGCTCACTCCCCGCACCCGGGCCTGGGCCCGGAGCAGTTCGGGAATCCTTTCATCCGCGTCTTTCTGGTTGGTGATGGTGGTAAGCAGGATGCAGTTGGCCGGCCAGGGGTTAAAATCCCGGTAGCGGGCCGGATTTTTGGTGCAGAAGATGTGGGTGTGCTGGGGACACCGATTGACTATTTGCAAAACCGCGTTGATATAGTTTTCCGGTGTGAAGGGGTGAAAAAGGTCGCCGGTGCTCCCCCAGAAAATTCTCCGGGGCTTATGCCAATGAAGGGGCTTATAAATCCGATCTTCGTGCCAATGGGGGATAAGCTGCTGGCAGAGTTCACACTTGCTGCCGGTCCATTTTTGCAGCCGTTTCAAATAGCAGTACCAGCACCGTCGCGGTTCCTCAGGCGTCCCCCCGGGTCCCCAACAGCCCCAGCCCTGGGGATTCAAGGTTCCATCGGACCATTCGATTTTAGTGCGGTTCATTATCCCTCCTGGATTAAGTTAATGCCCTGCCTTTCGGCTCTGGGCCGGGCCAGCCCCCCCCCTGACGGCCCGGCCAGGGGGAGGATAGGGGGTTGGGGTTGGTTGGTTTTATGCATTGTCAGGACCATCCGACCTTTTGTCAGCCTCTTCGCGGAGGTGAGTCATCATCTTCATGGCTGCCTCCTGATTGAGTTCTTTCAATTTACTAACTTCATACTCCTGGCAGAGGTGAACTTCGCTTAGGCCGAGATATCTTATGCCCGTCTTGATAGAGGCGATAATCTCAGGCGTGGCGGCTTGGGGAGGCCCCCCATTAACTCCAGGCTCAATGGGAGGGGTAGGTGTAGGGGCCGCCTCTCCCGGCTCGTCCTGGGGCGTCTCAGAGGCCCGTTTGGTTCCCTTGTCGCTGCGGGTTCTGCGGTCGGGTTTGGCAGCTTCCGAGGCGGGTCGGACCCCTTTTTCCTCAACCGGAGGGAACAGGTTTTCAGCCGATACCTGCCCGTCTTTCAGTTGGCTCACCATACCCCGGAGCGCCAGGATTTCTTTCGTAGCCCACTGAGCATGAGGTACGCCGAGGGCGGCCACGATCCGAGCCTCATCAATTCCATATCCGGCAAAGAACTTGACGGCTTTGTCGCTGGCCTCCACCAATTTCTCGGGCGTGATCTTTTCGGCTACAGCGTTCTTGGCAACTTCCATTGCCCGGTCCAGGAGCCAGCGGGGGACGCCAGCGGCGACCACATTGCGGATGGCCCGGCTCTGCGCTGCCTGAAAGGCCATGTCTTCGTTCCGGTCGCCCCAGGCATCCAAATGCTGTGTTTTACCCTTGCGTCTCCGATACACTCGGGACACCGTGAAACCTTTCTCCAGGTCCACAAAATGGGCGGTGAACACCCACTCCCCCGCGGTTTCCTGGTATTCCACCGGCACTGCGCAGTTAGTCCACTCCCGAGCCACGGCCATAGCCAAACCGATGCTGGGGCCTTCGATAATCTCCTGGCGCCCGGTTCTTTTGTTTTTAACCGGCCAGGACCAGTAGAAGGCATCCCCGGCGAACTCGGCCTCACGCAGCACCGCGGCCACTACCCGGTCGATGTCCCGGGGGCGTTGCACAGTGATGGCGGTATGGTATTGAGTTTGCGACCGCTGCATGGGCAACTGGGTCGGAAACGGCGTGGCGGGCAAAACCTCTGCCTCACCCGTGAACGGTACGATGTCTTTGAAAGTTTCATTTGCTGCCATTTTACTACCCCCTTTTGGAATATTTGCAGGTCCAGAAGTTATTTGCCATGATTGATGCCAATTTTAAATCCTTGCATTTCCGCATGAAGCCAAGCATGGTAGCTTTTTGTGCAGACAAATAAATTAGATGGTTCATTATTTGACCGATTGCCATCTATATGATGGACAGCTTCGTTTTGTTTAAGTTTGCGACCCAGGACCCTTTCGGCAATGAGTCTATGAATATATCTTTTGTCAGAATTGCGGATAAAATAACCGTCTTTTCTTTTTGTAATTCCTCCCTTCCATCCTGGGTTTAATGGACCGCTTGTACCCCTTTGGGGAAAAGCCCTGGCTGCTTCTTTTCTATTTCTTGTAGGTATGCCAAATCTTCTAAACCTCATCATTAAATTGGTATGATGAATATTAAAGAATTTAGCTACTTTATGAAGTGATAATCCTTTTTTAAGATACATATCTTTAGCTAAATCAATATTAATGGGTTTAGCATCGCTTCTGAACTTTCTCATTTTCTTTTCCTGTAATACTTACAGGTCAATGCGTACCCACACCATTTTTCATCACAGGCCCACGATGAAGGGTCACAGGGCGGAAACAGCCCCGAGTATATCTGGGTGATTATCAACTGCAATCTGAGCATCAGTTGCGCCCAGTCCTGCGGCCCCCGTTTGGTGATTAAACTCTGGTGTTTGGGTTTGATATTATTGACCAGAACCTCTAAGCTGATTTTTTCAGGCCACTCCCCAATCCGGTCGGCCACGGCACCGGCATAGAAGGTGAGCTGCAAACTATTATCCGCATCTGCTTGGTTCTTGCTCTTGTCAGCCGTCTTGAAGTCGGGAAGCCACTTGTCGGCGGTGTAGCAGTCTATCCCGCAGGAGATGATGAGTGGCAGACCCGCATCAATTTCAATGCGCTCCTCTACCAAGGCGGGCTTGATGGCCGGCGCCACTTCCTGATGGTACAGGCCGGTCAGGGAAATGGCGGCGTTGAGCCCTTCGTTGAGTAGTTCAGTTTTTTGTCCTACGTCCTCTTTGGGGATAAAAACGCCTTCCTCCCTGACGAGCTTCACATATTCATCCCGGGCGGCATCCTGGAGGGCATTGACCGGCAGGTCTTCGCCGCTGTGGACCTTCTGCAGATGGTTGACCCGGATGGCTTCGTGGGTAGCTGAGCCGCGCCGAGCGGCAATCCCGGGAGGGATGACCTCGCCCAGGATATACCGGCGCTCGAATTGGGCGGCGCACCTGAGAAACATGCCCACCATTGATTGAGTTATGTATTTCATCGCTTACCCCCACCGTGCCCAGGCGGCCAGGAGCAGGAGGCCCACGGCCCAGACGAAGAGGCTGAGGCCGGTGCGGGGTTCCTGGCAATACCAGCACGTGCAGAGTAGCTTGTCCTTGGGATTCAATTTCATCACCAATCCCCTTCCCCTTTGCTAATGGTTAGCAAGGCGCAGATGAAATAGCCAAGAATGACACCGGCCATGAGGGTCAAGATGTAAGACATAATTCCTCTCCACAGCATTCAGAAACGTAGTCCGTTACTATACGCCCTTGTTTGCTAGGCGGGTCATAATCTTCTGGAGGTCTTCTGATAACCTTAACCCGAGATTTCTGGCCGCAACCCTGACAGTAGCCTTCTTCTAACTCCACCAGCAAATCCCGGTCACTAAACCCCATTTTAAGGCTCATTAAGAATTTCCCCCTGCAAGGCGGCCTGCAACTCACTCCAGGGCAGCATCTTGAGGCCGTCTATATCGCAGATTAGCAACCCCAAGCAGTCTGTGAAACAAAACCCCGAGCGGCGCAGATAGCACAGGCGCCCCATGGCCTCGGCGGCGTTCTCCAGGGAGGCGGCGCGGTCCCGAAGCCTGTCGATGTCGATTTCAAGAACTTTTGCCATCACTTCACCCTCTGCTGTATCTTGCCGTTGTCCACGGCGTCTTTCAGGGCCTCAAACCAAAGCCTCAACCACGGTGGCGCCCCGCATCCGCTCCGTTAGGATGAGGCGGAGCATATTTAATCCTCTTTGTGTATTTCTTTGCCTACTTCCACTTTGAAAAAGGTTTTCTCAGCATCGTTCAGCTTATTCCACTCCGTTCTGAACTGCTCCATGGAGGTAAATTCAAAGAAATTTTTGACCTCAACCAACGATGCTTCTTGTGCCATTTTAATTGCCTCCTTTCGGGGAGAGCCGAAGCCCCCCCGGTCTAATGTTCTGGATAAATCCCCACAAGAGATAAGAGCTTTTCCAGGGTTTCCCTTAATTCGTCTTGGGCTTTTTCTGGATCCGGTTTGAGTTCAGGAGCACAGGGCATCATGCCGAGTTTTTCAAGCGTGGACCTTTCTACATAGAAGTCATGGCCTAACCCGTGCGGCCTATCAGCCATTCCATATTCGCTCACCCAGGATATTGATATTCTGACCAGCCACAGCTGGGGCCTATTCTCAGAAGGTTTGCCATCCATCGCATAGGTCCGTCTCGTATCGTCAGTTGTAATGAAAGTTTTTATTGTTTTGGGCATGGTTAATCCTCCTTTCGGGGGCCTTGCGGCCCCCGGTCTGCGGGCATTTTATATTTCCCGCACTACTGCCAGGGATAAGGTTACGAGGTTGGTCAGGTCTTTGATGCGTTCTGTCAACCCGTTTAGGTTAGATATTCTGTCCAACAGTTTATTAAGGACGGGTACGTTCTTGTCCTCACCGCATTTCCCTTGAGGTGGCTGCGAAATATTCAGTTCATCCACCACTTGCTGTACCATGCTCGCCAACTCATCTAACGCCTTTTCATGTTCGCGATAAGCCATTAGAAAAGCCGGCATCTTCTTCTCGATTATTGCGCTTCCGTTCATTTCAAACCTCCCTTGGGGCGGCTCATCACCGCCCCGGTCTGCGGGCGCTGATAGGGACAGGGGGACAGATACATCGCAGCGCCGAGTTTACGGTTCCTTTCCTTCCCAAAGTACGCGCTGAAGGGGCGGACCGGATTCTTAGTACCGACTTACTGGCATTCAACACGGCATTCACTCTGACAGAAGGGCGTCCATGGCGGCCCTCCCTCCGATGTGTTCAGCATCCAGTTCCACGGCTTAGTCCCGGTTCCCGCCGGGCCGCCGCCCCTCAGCGCGTTAATCATTAGACTCGTTATCCAAGTCCTCAGCCAGCCAGCCCAGGTACACATCGAGGTAGGCCAGTTCGACATAAAAGTTCGTGATGTGGTTCGCACCGGGCCGGGAAAGTCTAGTGAAGTGAGGCGAACCCATAGGGTCAAGATATTCCACTTCTTTGAGGGCTTCGATTAATGCCGCGGTTTGCTGTATTGCCTCTTTTACAGCTTCCAGAAGGCTTTCCTTTTCCAACTCCCCCGCCGTCAAGCTGGGCGGGTCCACCTGGCCGGCTGAGACTGATTCGCTGAATCGGTTGGTCATGGCTCCCTCCCTCAGAATCGCTTGCATGGACAAACGATAAAACAAAAATTATTTGCTGTCAAGCATTATTTGTTGCTTGTTAGCAAATAGTTTATGGCGGGCTAATCTTCTAATTCTTCCAATAGCATACGGATGGCGGTGAGGATTTTGGAAGCCTTTTCGCCCTTGGTAGGCTCAAGGTTGAGTGGAGGACCAGCAGCGAGGGTATAAAGGATTTTATACATTATATCAAAGCGCGGAATTGTCCTTTCTTTGCCAGCTTCTTTTGGGTAAAGCCTCGAAATTGCAGAACCATCTATCCCAGCAGATTTTGCAAGTTTGTTTACGGGACCATAGCGGTCAATTAATAGGCGAATATATTCCAGGTCTTTCTCAAATGCTGCCTGAATCTCTGGATTCCAAGATTTGCCGTTCTCTTTTGGTTTTTTCATAAATATTTGTTGACAAGCAATCTTTTTTGTGGATAATCGGGAATTATGAACCTTAAAGATTATATAGCCTCCATAAACAGCAAGCCGTCAAAATGGGCAATACAGCATAAAATCAGTCCTTCCATCGTGAGCCGAGTGATAAATGGCAAAACTGGGCTCAAACTTTCAACCGCAAGACGCATTATAAAAGCCACCAATGGGGCCGTTTCCCTGGATGATTTAGTTTGCTGTGAAGGACAGAATAAGGGAAATGGCGGCGGGTAGCAATCCAATTCCTAATTTTTTTGCATTAATTTTGGACAGCCTCGGACACTCTTGGACAAGGAGCTGAATTGTGGAGGCCAAAAAATTAATTGAGTTTTTACGGGAGCCAGAGCAAAACGCTTCTGGCTGGATTCAAACGGCCATTCTCAAATCGGGAACCTCAGTCATCCGATTGGCCAATCAGATGAATCGTAAACAAGATATTTTATATAAATGGGCCAATCCCCAAGACCTCGAACGCAATTTTCCGCTCTGTTATCTACCCCTTCTAATACGCGAAACTGGCGACCTTTCTATTTTAGACGAACTTAACGCCATGTTCGGGCGGGTAGCTATCCCCAAGGACGCCTGGACCCTCATCACGCAGGGCGTGGAGCAGGCGAACGGTGAGGTGAAATGAGAGCTTGCCCCGGCCCCTGTTTTATCCCGTTTGAACCTTCGATTATAGCTTGCCTTTTGGCGCTGGCGGGCCTCGTATTGCTGGCGATACCTTTAGCCATTGGCAGGTTTTTGGTGGGGAAGATGGGGTACAAATGAACCGCATGCTAACCCACTTTAAATGCCTTTGCGGAGCCCGGATTGACGGCGCCCGGTATGGCAGCCGGTTTGTCTGCCTCGGCTGTGGGCGGGCCTGGCATCTTCGGGTTTTCCATGAGTGGTGGTGGCCCAGGGGGAAACGGCGGGGAAGGCTCACTAATGCCCTGGTTTGATTTCACCTGTCTTACTTGTGAGGCTGAAGGCCGGCTGTTGCGGCAGCAGAAGCCGAAGTATTGCAACCGGAAATGCAAGTCCAAGGGGATGTCCTTGGAATATTTAGGATACAGTTTAAGGCCCGCTAAACACATCATCACACCTCACATGGTGGCTCAAATCAAAAAAGTCTATCAGGAAAACACCGGGAACGGTGAGGTCAATGAGTTGGCCCGGCGCCTTGGGTTGCCCCGCTGGAAAGTTAATAGATATGCCATTTCTCAAGGCTGGGTTGCGGTGCAAAAGCGGGAGCCGGCTTGGACGGATCGGGAACTGAGGATTTTGGAACAAAGCGCCCACCTTCAACCGAATCGGATTCGGCTACATCTGAAAAGAATTGGACACAATCGCACGGAGACAGCCATCGCCATAAAAAGAAAGCGGTTGCGCCTTCTTCAAAACCTTCAAGGACAATCGGCTAACCAGCTAGCTGAATGTTTTGGCATTGATGCTAAGACCGTAACTCGCTGGATTCAAGGCGGCCATCTAAAAGCCAGGAGACGGGGGACCGCAAGAACAGCTCTTCAGGGCGGCGACATGTGGTTCATCAAGGATTTATGGGTAAGACAATTTATTCTCAGTTGTCCTGAATTTGTGGATTTGAGGAAAGTGGACAAATTCTGGTTTATTGACATTCTGACCGGACCATCTTGGGGGGCGGCGGAAGCGGGGGATGATGGTGGAGATAAGCATTGAATGACTGCTTACTACAACGAAATAGACGGCTATTGCGCTCAATGGTTACGCAACCTGATTAAAGCGGGGCTGATTGCCCCTGGAGAAGTCGACGAGAGAGATATTCGGGATGTCACGCCAAAAGACCTTGTGGAATACACCCAACATCATTTCTTTGCAGGCGTTGCGGGCTGGCCGTACGCGCTCCGACTCGCCGGATGGCCCGATGACCGGCCCGTCTGGACAGGAAGCTGCCCTTGCCAGTCTTTCTCCACGGCAGGCAGGGGCGCAGGGGGTGCTGACGAGCGGCATCTATGGCCGTACTGGTTCCACCTCATCCGGGTCTGCCGACCTATCACAATTTTTGGTGAGCAGGTTGCGAGCAAACTTGCCTTATCCTGGCTTGACCTTGTTTTCGATGACCTGGAAACAGAGGGCTACACCTGCGGGGCGGCTGATTTACCGGCTTGCAGCGTCGGGGCGCCGCACATCAGGCAGAGGTTGTGGTTCGTGGCCAACGCCCAATACCAGATACCATCACGGAGAAGGAGAAGAGAGCAGTTACCGGCGAATGATTCAAGGCAAACAAGTGGATTTGACCCACATGGCGAAAATTTCTGGTCCTCCTGCACCTGGCTTCCCTGCCGGGACGGAAAAGCAAGGCCAACTAAACCCGGAATTTTCCCTCTGGCTCATGGGGTTCCCGGCAGAGTGGGGCAGTTGCGCGCCGCAGGGAACGCGATAGTACCCCAGGTAGCGGCGGAGTTTATAAGAGCATTCATGGATGCAGAAAAAGAATGACTGCCCCCACTACCAACCCCTGGCCCCCCTCCTGGGGGAGATGCGGTGCAAGTATTGGGTCGAGGCGGATACCGTGAGGCCAGCGCATTGCACCCACCGCAAGGTTTTTCAGGTGGGGGAGTGTCCGAGAGAGGAAAATGAAGAATGTCAAGTGCTAGAATAGAAGAAGAAATCTGGACTGACCATTGGGGACAAAGTTGGAAAGTTATTCCGATTAAAACTCCTAATAATAAAGCCCAAATTCGCTATCGTGCTTTAACTACTCATATATTTCATCGAGATGAAAACAAATGTTGTTTTTGTGGGAGCAAAACAAACCTTTCCTTAGATCATATTGTTCCCAAACGATTTGGAGGGTCAAATCATCCCCAAAACCTCCAAACTCTTTGTCGGTCATGTAATTCAAAAAAAGTAAGAATTGATAGAGAAAAACATGACAAGACCCCGTAAGCAGACGGTTGATTATTTTCCGCATGTTTGTAAGCACGGGAAAACCATGTTTATCCTTGAACAGCGATATGGAAACGATGGATATGCTTTTTGGTTTAAGTTGTTGGAACTATTAGGGTGTTCGGAGGGCCATTTTATAGATATGAATGATTTAAGCAATTGGCATTACATATGCACATTAACACGGGTAAGTGATAGGGTCGCCAAGGAAATACTTGATTTGTTATCCGAACTATCAGCTATTGATAAGGATTTATGGGAACATGAAAAAACCATATGGTCTGATAATTTTGTAAATAATTTAAATGACGTCTATCGGAAGCGTACGGCAGAAATCCCCATGAAACCGGATAACTCCCGCCAAAAACCCCCAAGCAGCGGGATAACTCCCGCCCGAAATCCACAAAGTAAAGTAAAGGAAAGTAAAGTAAAGGAAAGTATATATATCCCCCCTGTTTCTAAAAAGAAAAACAAAAAGCAAAAAACCCCTATCCCTGATAATTTCGCCATCTCCTCCAGAGTTAAAGAATGGGCAGTCCAAAGCGGTCATGGCTTTCTGGACGAACACCTGGACGCTTTCAAACGCAAGGTGGCCATGAAGGGTTATGAATATATTGACTGGGATGCCGCCCTGATGGAAGCCATAAGGGAGGATTGGGCCAAACTGCGGGGGAAAACCGGGGGGATTCCTATATCTCCACCCGAACCAACTTGTCCTAAATGCGGAGCTGCTTGGCGAACCAAAACCAAAGACAAGATTATTTTTAATTGCGAGTGCCCAAAAGGGGAGAAATAAATTGAAAATGCTGCACGTGGGGTTTACCACTTATATTCCCAGCACCAGGATCACGGCGATAATAGATCCGCACACCTCTGATAGCCACCTGGGCCACTCAGCCCCGCTCCTGGCCCTCCGCCAGCGCATGGCGGAAGAAATGCGCCTGGTGGACGTTAGCAAGGGGCGGCGCACCCGGAGTTTTATCCTAACCGACAGCAACCACCTTATCCTGTCCGCGGTGGCGGCGGAAACCCTTTTGGCAAGGTGGCGGGAGAAGCCATGAAGAAAACAGAAAAACCTTGTTATCACCCTAACTGGCCACCCTATAATGCCATGACCGGAGAAAGAATCAAACCTGGAAATGTCTGGGAGTGTGAATGTGGAGGAAACTCATATTGCGATGTCTGTGGCTTCGGTCGTGGGGCAATGCCTTGTGATTGTGACCGGACCAGAACCGCTATTGATAAATATAAAACACAGTTCGCCCTTGCCTGGAAAGAGATGGCATAAGGAAAAAAGCCATGACACCACCAATTAGTAGAGGTCTACAAAGCCCAGTAGTTATCTCCTGCCCCTGTCCTGCTCTGTCAGAGGACATGGTGGTGGTGAAAAGGGTATCCTTGGAAAAACTATTGAAAGATACCTGGGACCATTTCGGGAAAAGTTACATAAAAGACCTCTGGATTGCCTTGGGGAAAAAGCCATGACCGACCTTAATAAGTGGAGCGCAGGGTTGATGCCAAAGGATATAATTTCTATATCTTCATCGGGCATTATCAAAGTCAAAGACCATACCAAACCCTACGAGGATTGGGAAACATGGACTCCCCTCACCTCCAAAGACCAGTTGTTTATGTTCGTGGAGAAGATGCGGGAGATGGGGTTTAATTTCAATTTAAACTGGCAACAATTGCCGGAGATTAAAATATGTATCGCTCAATTCCATAAAATCTCCAAAGGTCTTGAACATGGACAAGGCGCAAGCGAGAATGTCAACCTCGCCGCCCTCCAGGCGGCGCGTGAGGCTTTAAGGGAGAAAAACCCTGACCCAGCGTGACAACGAAACCGCCCTGATTAACTCTATCAAGGCCCTATTCCGGGCTCTGCGGATACCCGTTTATCACAACGTCCAGGGCTACCACAGCCGCGGCCACGCCAGGGGACGGCCGGACCTTGAGGCTATCTGGCAAGGGCGGGTGTATTTTATCGAAGTTAAAAATCCAAAGACGGGCGGTAAGATGAGTTCCTACCAACAGGAGCATAAACGGATGATTGAGGAGGCCGGCGCACCTTACCTTAAGGTTAAGTCAGTTCAAGAGGTGGTTAAGGCCATGGACCTCCCGGTGCTGGAGGTGTGGTGATGGAGGTAGAAATCCCTTATGGTTATTGCCATTGTGGTTGTGGGAAGAAAACCAAAATATCGAACAGAACCGATAATAGCAAGAAATACCCCATTAACAAAGGAGAACCATTTAAATATATTTGTGGACATGGTAATAAAAAAAGACGTTATATAATATGTGGTTATTGTGGCAAAGAATTTATAGGTATTTCATATACCAAATATTGTATTAAGTCTAAGTGTAAGCAAAAGGCTTATTATAAGAAATATCCAAAAATAGAGGGACGAAGGAAAATTGGACGAAAAAGGATTTATAATATACTTGATAGTTATATTAAAGAATTAATAACAAAAAAGACTATTTTAAAGTCTGAAGATATATCGAAAGAATTTATGGATATTTATCGACAATATCTCATAGTGCGGCGCATGGTTAAAAAAACCATATTAAAAGGAGAACAATATGTTAAACATGCAAGAACTGCGTGAAGTCCTGTCAGACCAAGTAACCAAATTACAAAACGATGAAACAACAGCAGGCAAAGCGAATGCTGTTACCAACGCTATTGGTAAAATACTTTCCAGTATTAAATTGGAAATGGAATATCAAAAGGCTATGGGCAAAACCAAAGCTTTAAGGTTTTTAGAATATAAAGAGGAAGAAAAATAATTTTATTTAATTGCCTGAATAAAAATACATCTGGCCTCCAGGACCCATGATGTAGCCGCTTCTGTTTTGCCGTATCTGAAGGGGCTGTAGAGGAGGAAGCTGGGTAGGCTGCATTTTAAAATTCATCAGGTTGGTGCTAAGGTTGCGCCAATTAGCCTGATTGATGGCCTCCAGCTCATTCATTCGGGCGTAATAATCGCTAGCGCTGATCTCCCCGCGCTGGTAGGCAGCGTTAAGAGCCTGAGATTGGCGCTGCAAAGGAGTCATGCAGCCAGCTATCAGGAGCAGGAATATGATGACGAGGGTTTTCATGGCGAGCCTCCTGTTTATCGCTAATAAGACAAACCGGGCGAAATGTCAAGGGGTAGGATGAAATGCTCAAGGGCTGGAAGGAAATATGTTCTTATACCAAATACAGCCGAAGTACCTTATATCGCTGGATGCGTACCAAGAATTTTCCTATCCTGAAAGGCAAGGGCGTTAGGCCACCGCTTTCTTCCCGGGCGATGATTGATTTGTGGCTTGCTGACAGAATTGAGAAACAATGGGCTGAGGATAAAAAAAATAATGAGTAAAGTGTTTTTATGAAAAAAAGACACCTATCTGCTATACCTATTTGCTAATTTAAGGAACACCTATTTGATGTATGTATTTGAACACCCTACCCAATTTGACAAATAATATTTAATGCTATTAATAATTATAGTATGGGTGAACTGGTTGACGCTGTTAAACGGTTCTACTCCTCGGATACCTTCACTAGGTTCTTCACGTCTGATTATCGCCTGAAACAGCTCAAACAAATCCTCTCCAACAAGAAAACCAGCGCAGCCGAGCGTTTGAACGCTATTAAGTATCTTGACGCTCAGGTTGGGGACTTGCCTAAAGCTGGGCCTGATAGCGGGAATATGCAGGTCGAGTTTATAGGTTTCGCAGGCCGGAAGAATGATAAACCAGAGGAGGCCGAGTGACCAAAGTTCAAGTCCCCTATAAATGGTTCGCCAGGACCTACCAGGAGCCTCTTCTTGACTACATGGTCAAGGGGATGGAAGTTGGGGGCCAGCGGGCTGTTTGCGTCTGGCACAGGCGGGCAGGGAAAGACCTCACCTCTATCAACTGGGCGGTTTACGCCTCCTGCGAGCGGCCCGGCAACTATTATCATTTCCTCCCCAAGACTAACCAGGGCCGCAAGGTGATATGGGATGGCAAGGACCGGAATGGTAGACCCTTCCTGGATTATTGGCCTCGTGATCTGGTCAAGGGGGACATTAATAATACCGAAATGAAGCTGCATACCAACACCGGGAGTCTCTGGCAGGTGCTTGGATCTGATAACTTCGATAACGTCATGGGGACTAACCCGGTCGGCGTAATATTCTCTGAGTTTTCCCTGCAGAACCCGCAAGCCTGGGATTTCTTCCGGCCTATCTTAATGGAAAATAAAGGCTGGGCGGTCTTCCTGTTCACTCCACGGGGCCGCAATCACGCCCACCGGCTCTATCTGCAAGCCAAAGAATTAGATTCCTGGTTTTGTGAGCTTCTCACGGTAAACGACACAGAGGTAATCAGCTATATTGATATTCAGGCGGAACGGATCGCTGGTATGTCAGAGGAGATGATTGACCAGGAGTTTTATTGTTCATTTGATGCCGCTGCTCCTGGTGCCTATTTCGCCAGCGAGCTTCGCCGTGCCCGCGAAGAGGGGCGGATTACTAAAGTTCCTTTTCAAAGCGGCGTGGCCGTGGATACCTGGTGGGATTTGGGCATGGATGACAGCACATCTATCTGGTTCACCCAGAACGTGGGCCGGGCGATCCATGTCATCGGCTATTATGAAAACCGCGGGGAAGGTCTGGAGTTTTACGCCCGGGTGCTGGAGGAAAAGATAAATCAGTGGCGCGGGATTTATGGGATTCACGTGGCCCCCCACGACATCACGGTACGGGAGCTGGGGACCGGGAAGACCAGGTTAAAAACAGCTGGCGAGTTGGGTTTGAGGTTTAAGGTGGCCCAGCGCCCAGCCCGGAAAGAGGATGGCCACCAAGCCATCAGAAACATCTTCCCGATCTGTTATTTCGATGAGAAAGCCTGTCAGCAAGGCATAGATGGGCTGGCAAGTTATCGGAGCGAATATGTTGACAAGCATCAAGTTTATCGACCGCAACCGATTGATGACTGGGCTACCCATCCGGCAGATGCTTTTCAGACCCTTGCCCTGGCACACAAGTTCAAGGAGATGGTCAAACCAGCAATGACACGCCGAACTATCCCGAGTTATGTAGATGGCGGCCAATCAACCGGCTGGATGGTGAGCTGATGGCTGAAATAATGGGCAACATAACGGTCCTCGTGTTCAAAGACGGGACGCTAAGCGTGGCGTCGCCTTTCAACCCCATGTCCGTACTCAAAATATTGGGCCTGGCTGCCACTGCTGTAGCGGACAAGGAACTAAAAAACCAGCAACTTGACCAGCCACCTTTGGTTATGCCATCAGGGCTGCCTGATAAGTACACGGTCCAATGAGCAAAAAAGACGAAGACATCCTAAGTTTAGCCGCCGAGCGTTACAAGTTCGCCATTGATGAAGACAAAGAAGACCGATCCCTGTACGACGAGGATGTGCGGTTTGCAGTGGACCTGGATGGATGCCAGTGGGATGCTACTGTTAAGGCGGCTCGTGAGGGTGACACACCGCCGAGGCCCTGTCTGGCACCCAACAAAATCCCTGAGAAGATAGACATGGTGGAGGGCGAGTTTCGGCAGTTGCGGCCTGAAAGCAAGGTCAGGGCGGTGGACTCGAAGGCTGACCCGAAGATGGCCGATATATTCGCTGGACTGGTTAGGCACATCAAATATCAATCTGATGCCAGGAGCGCCTACAACACAGCCCACAGCAGCACGCTTTACGGAGGCCGGGGCGCCTGGCGGTTCGATATCGTGGATGACGACGATGATCCGTTTGTCCGCAATATCGAGGTCAACCGGATACCTAATGTCCTTACAGTGGCGGTGGACCCGGAAGCGAAAAAACTTAATAAATCAGATGCTAATTATATCTTCGTGACGGAAATATTGACAGAAAAGGAGTTTAAGAAAAAATACCCCAAGGCAAACTTAGACAACTGGCCATCTGAGAGCATGTGGGATGGTTGGAAAACCGACACCGGCTACCGGGTGGCCGAATATTGGTGGAAAGAAAAGGTCAAGAAGACTTTTTATCAGGTTGAGAGATTAATAGATGGGTTGCCCACGGTGATCACGGTTACTGAGAAACAGAAGGGTGATAAGAAACCTAAAGAGAAAGAGGCCGAGGTGGCCCAGGTTAAGTGGTGTAAGATGACAGCGGGGCAAACATTAGAAGGCCCCCACGACTGGCCCACCAAGGATATTCCGATATTTCTTCAATCTGGGAAGGAAATCAACATACGAGGCCGGACATACACCCGGGGTATGGTGCGGTTCGCTAAGGTGCCACAGCGGATGTACAACTACTGGTCCAGCGCTATTACGGAGCAGGTAGCGCTGGCACCCAAAATGCCTTATATGGTAACTCCTGAAATGATAGGAGAACACAAGGCCCAATGGGATCAAGCGCACCTCAAGAATTACTTCTATCTGCTGTTCAACGCCGACCCTTTAAATCAAAATGCCAGACCCATACGACAAGACCCGCCGCAAATGTCCACCGCCTACGCCAACGAACTCGCCCGGCATGAACACGACATCATGTCCACCATGGGTATCTACCGGGAGAAAGTCGGGGAGGATAAGGGGGACAAGAGCGGCAAAGCTATTCTGGCCCTGCAACGGCAAGGGGACATAGGGACTTACACCTTCACAGATAACTTCCAGACCACCCTAACGTATAGCGACCGGGCACTTATCAACCTAATCCCCCATGTTTACGACACAGAGCGGATTGTTAGAATTTTGGGGGAAGACGGGTCGGAAGTGGCGCTGCCGATTAACGCCCGGCCAGGCGCTCCTCATATCGCTGGAACCCTGCAAAAGCTGGATGATAAATATAAGGTCCAGCCAAAAGAAGGCATATCCAAGTATCTTAATGATTTGCGGGTAGGGAAATATGATGTCCGGGTCACGATTGGCCCGAGCTACACGACAGCGCGGCAGGAAGCAGCGGCGATGCTAATGGATTTAGTCAAGATACTGCCCCCGATCATGGCTGCCAATATTGCGGACCTCATCGCCGAGAACCTGGATGTACCGCACTCGCAGAAACTTATAGACCGGATTAAGAAGATGATCCCGCCAGCTATCAGGGGATTGGAGGAAGGGGAACAACCGCCTCCGGAGCAACCGCCTGACCCGAAAGTCCTGATTGAAGCGTTTAAATTGCAATTGCAAAGACAGGAGCAGCAGAGGAAAGACTGGGATACTCAGGTTAACGCTTTCAAGACCATGGCGGAGGCAGACGCGATTAACCGGGACCAGACCTTACAAGAGTTATCGCTGGTTGTCCAGGAATTGAGAGGGCAGATGATGGCACAGACTCCGCAGGGGTCAGGTGGGCCTACCACACCGCAAGGAGGACCGCAATGAAACGCCTGATATGTTTAGTTGGATGGCTGATTTTCGTCTGCATCCTGTCGAGTTACGTTCTGGCAGGGGCGGCGCCAGGGAAAGAAACGGTCAACAAAGACGAACAAAAGCGCATTGAAAGGGTTGAAAAGGGTATAAAAGCCCTCTTGGATAAGGAGAAATGCACCCTGGACACCTTCATGCTGCTGACTACGCGGGGGAATACGGCACAGATACGCATTGTTCCCCTGGAACCCGAAAAAAAGGCCGATAAAACAGGGAAAAAGGGAGATTAACATGGATAAGTTAACTTACGGGGCGGGTATCAGAATTCTTGCTCAGGCAGAGGCATTAATTATGATCCTCGGTAAAGCCAAAGAGGCTTTAGTCCTTGCTGACCAGCTTGAACCGAAGATTCAGGAGTTGGCCAAGGTCAAAACCGAACTTTCTGAGGATGTTGAAAGCCTTAGAAAAAACAAAGCCTCCATCATCGCAGAAATCAAGGATGAAAAAGACAGGATAATCTCTGAACAAGCCGCCGAACTTGCCACTATGAAGGCTAAGGCGGATAGAGAGGCTGTAGAAGCCAAAAAGAAGCTCCAGGACGACCTTGGTTTGCTAAATCATAAAATCGAGACAAAAACCAAGGAATTGACGGCCTTGGAAAAAACTTTCAAGGAACGGAAGTCCGCTTTGGATTCTGAAATTTCAAAAACAGAAGCAGTTTTGAAAAAGGCAGAGGAAAAACGTGCCGAGATGAAGGCAATACTTTAAGGAGATAAATCATGAAACTGGTGATGGAAATCAGTCAAAAGTATCGGGTGGAGTGTGTTGGCAAGAATGGTAAACTCAAGTGGGTTGAGGAGTTCGAAAACCGAGTGCCTACTGTTGGCCTGAATAAATACTTAGATGCCACCTTGAAAACCGGGTTGGCTGCTCCAGCCTGGTATGTGGGCCTCATTGGGTCTTCGATAGCGGATGCGGCTATTACTGCCGCTGCGGTCGCCTTAACCTCAGCAAGCAATCCCTGGGTTGCAGCAGATGTTGGCAGTGATATTATCGTCAGAGGTGCCGGAGCAGGTGGGGCGGATTTGGTGACGACCATTGCCACCTATGTTTCTGCCGGGTCAGTTACCACCACGGCTAGTGCTGGGACAACCGTAACTGCGGCTGAGTGTGCCTGGGAATGTCGAGCGGCTGATACAATGGCTTCTCATACGCCGTGGACTGACGTGGTTCCTTACTCTAATGCCACCCGTCCTGCCTTCACACCAGGTACAATTTCAGCAGGTTCGGTAGATAATTCCGCCTCGGTGGCGGCGTTTACCATTAACGCCACTGATAATATCTTCGGTTGTTTTATGTGCGACAGCGCTACCAAATCGGAAACTGCCTCCCTGCTGCTTGGCCAGGGCACTTTCACTGGTGCATCGAGGAGTGTCCTTTCGGGGGATACCCTGAATGTTACCATAACTTGCACGATGGCAGCGGTATAATACGGTTGTGAGGTGGAGCATATTTTAATAGCCTGCCCAACTTATATTGGCAAGGAATACGCCATGCAAGCGTGGCTGGACGCCTACGATGCCCTGGATTGGCCCTCCAAAGATATGCTCCTGGTGGACAACTCGGAGACGGCTGAGTTTTTCCAGAGGTGGCAGTACCGAGCAAACATAGTGCGGTTGGAACTCCAGCACGAACACCCTAACCGGCGCATCGGCCTGAGTATGGAGTTTATCAGGCAACAGTTACTGGCCGGTTATTATGACCACTGGTTCTGCGTAGAAGCGGATGTCATCGTACCGCCGGAGACGCTTAAAGAGATGCTCAAATACAACCCGGATGGCCGGATAGACTGGTTATCGCACAACTACCCGGCCCGTGGCAAGGGCTACGAATCTCCTATGAGCGGCTTCGGCTGCTCCCTCTTCTCCCGGCGGCTGGTGGCCGAGAACGACTTTGCCGATTGCCCGTCCGATACCAGCACGGACGGCTGGTGGTGGCACAACAAAATCAGACCCCAGGGCAGGCGGTATGTAAGCCTGGAACTCTGGGGCTTGCTGGATGTGAGGCATATCGATGGCTGAACAAATCTATCTCTACCCACAGGTGGACCGGGAGGCGGGGTTTTTCAATAACCCCGTGGAAGAAATTATCTATCGCATCGGGCGGGGACCGAAAGACAGCAATACCGGGGACGTGCAGGGGCCGGGGGGGCTGATGCAGACCTTCCTGGTATTCGACCCGCCCCTGACGGCCCCGGAGAAAGCCGTGGTGGACGCCATTATTGCCTACGGTTGCGCCCCGCCTCTGGCGGAAGCACTCGAGACCGTGTTCACCATAACCGACCTCCATGAGAACTTAAAGGCGGTGGCGGCCCAGATGAACCTTAACCCGGCCAGGGTGCGGCTGCGCTACGGTAAATCATCGCCCGAAAAACTGATGTGCGACCGGATATACCTCTATTGCGGCGCTCCTTTGACCAAGCAGCAGAAAAGCGCTTTGACCGCCGCCTACGCAGCCTTGATTACGGAGAAGGTTTGAATCCTAAACCCCTCACCAACGATGAACTGTTAGACAAGCTCTTGTTCTGCCGCCTGGAGGACGGGGAGCGGGCGTTCATCTGCGACCGATGCGGGGCCTGGAGCAAGCAGTCTGCCAATCTGATTCGCCATGAAAACTGGTGCCCGGATGCGGGGGTGAAACATGGCCATTAAGATTGTGCAGGCGATAAATTTAGCAAACTATAGAACAATACTAGAAGCTGCTGGTACAATACACGCAAATGAACTGTGTTATTTCCTTACAACAAATTATAATGGCACCATATCCTATTATTTTGAAGCCGTGGTGGCTTTATATACAACTAATACTGCTCCTTGGGTGAGATTATATAATAATAATGGAGATATATTAGCCAGCATCACTGACAAAAATAATAACTGGGTAAGGCGTCGTGCTGCAATAACACCAACAGATTCTTATCCAACATATCATGTTGCTGTGTATGCTGATTGGGCTAGTGGTGGTGTAGGTATAAATGCCGCCCGCATCCTCATCCTCCAAAACGCCGGAGCCTCCCTTACCGCAACCGAAACGCAGATAGAAATAGGTAGTTATCAGGAGGCTAT
>Ga0180008_1000813_pt1 | contig 22533 bp, 27 predicted proteins | sample MM_PW_MetaG_FD_121121 | JGI IMG/M metagenome (GOLD analysis project Ga0180008, IMG submission 121121) | Groundwater microbial communities from the Aspo Hard Rock Laboratory (HRL) deep subsurface site, Sweden - MM_PW_MetaG | ecosystem: Environmental > Aquatic > Deep subsurface > Groundwater...
ACTCCCTAATAATTTTTTATTTTATTATCTATCATTTAAAACCTAATTAACCTATCTTGTACTTAATGTCCAAGTTGTAGGTCTTGTACTTAATGTCCAAGTTGTAGGTCTTGTACTTAATGTCCAAGTCGTAGGTCTTGTATTTAATATCCATATACCAGATATTGGTAATTTAATACCGTCAAACTCAATTGGTATTACAAGCGGACTATTTAATGTAAATCCAAATCCAATAGGTATAGCACGATCTGTACTAAATGTACTGGTTGGAGAAGTCCATTCAACCGGTATATCTTGTTTGTTTTGTTGTGATAAAGTCCATCCTATCTTAATGTCATTATCTTTAATTTGGTTATATAACCAATCACTACTGATTTCACTCTCTTGACTTAATGACTGAATCCACTCTAATGGAAGCTGTCTCTGAATGGTTCCAAGAGCATCAAAAAACCACTCGTGTTCAAGGCTTTTACTTGTCTCAACAAATTGTGTCCAATCAACAAAAATATTTCTTTGGGTTGCGGTTGCAAATTGTGGTATATCAAGTAACCATTCAACCGGTATTGTTTTATCATAAATATGCTGTTTCAACCATTCAATAGCATTTGTCTTATTAGTAGCAATCTCTCTTATATATTCAGCATTAATCTCAATAATAGGAAAAGATTGTGCTAACCACTCTGTATTTATATGATTCTCTTTACTTTGTTCAGAAACCCATTCAACAAATAAGTTTCTAAAAGTTGAAGTATCATATTGGACACCTTCTGATGTCCACTCAGTCTCAATATTCTTATCTATATATAAATTGCCCAACCACCCAACATTATTAATCAATTCTCCAACAGTATCCCTACTAAATGATACACCAAATCCACCGTTTTGTGTTATGAACTGGGTCCAATCGCTAGATATTAAATTATCGTGTCCAAATACACTCTTCCAATCCATTCTTAGGTTTCTTTTAATATCACTATTGCCAAGTTGTTCTGTAGGAAAATTAAAAATAGAAGATAAGCTAAATGTAGAAACACCACCAACAGAAAAGAACACCTGCTGCTTCGGCCTCACGATCGCGTGGGGGTCGACGTAGAGGAGTTGGATTTCGTTAGCCAGAAGGACCCGTTGCCACATCGCAATCGAGGCGATTGTCACGATTCCATACGTAGTGCCCCTTTTCCCAAAAGTATCAACCTGAAAATCCGCACCACCATAAGTCGTCGTACCAATCCCTCGATAGATTCCGTCGCGGTAAATCGTAGCAGTAAATCCTGCACCTCCTACGTCCGGCGTGACCGTCCACAAATCCTGATGCCAATTTCCATCACAACCATTCACTCCGGTATTCATATTCCTATCCGATGCAACACGTATGTAAGCATAGGTTGGATATTCCCAATTTACCCACATTCCATCCTGTGCACTTCCCATGAAAGGCTGCGTACCAACCCCTGCATCGAGTGTTTTATACCACACCTGGACTGAAAAGTACGGTTGCAGGACAAACGAAGTGAGTGCAATGTATTCGTCGGTGCCACCAAAATCCAATGCTGGACCTAGCGACGTTGATAACCAATCTGTATCAGGTTCCATGTTGGTAAGCGTGCCGTCGTTCCCGTACCCGCTCGTATCCTTCGCTTTCAACCCAGTCGGCCCCAACGGCCCGTGCCAGTTGAAGACGAGTCCATCCCATAGCCCGGGATACGCCGCCTCCGCTTTTCTTCTCGCAAAACCTTGGGTATAAGACGGTCTATTTCTACGTCGTTTTCGCATTATATGATTTATTGAGACTCATCAATGAGTGGTGTTAATCTAACTTGATGATCTACAGTTTCAGCATTACTCGTTTGATCAGTATTGTTTACTACTACAGGCATTCCATATCTAGCTGGAGGAGCCAAAACAAAGTGTTGATTTTGTCTGGTATTTAATTCATTAGCAATTACCAAAGCACCAACAAATTCTAACTGTTGAACAGAAGCAGCAATTGTGCTACTAGCATATCCTTTATAACTAGAATCAGTACCATTACATCCACCAGGATTACCAGATCCTACCGTAGATTCGACAGAAGGACACCAATATAAATCATATGTCTTTCCAGCAGTTGGTGCAGTACCAGTTTTTATAACAAAATCCACATCAAACTCTCGTGCTCTCACAGCACCCAAGTCACCTTTAGCACCTTGAGCACCCGTTGCGGCAATTAAACCTTCAAGAGAGATGCCATAGCTAGTACCAGCACTATCCCAAACAATAGGAGTACCACTTTTAGTTAAAATTTCAGTCGCCATATTTTATACTCCCATAAGTTCTCTAGCAGATTGTAAATGTCCCAAACCCAACACACCCAAACCCAACTCTACAGCACGACTAATTTTAGTAATTTGTAACTTAGCTAAATTAGTTCTTGTAGTTGTTCCAGCACCAAACATAGCTAAAAGAGCTACCTTCGTATTCGTGCCATTTACATAAATAGTGCCCATTCCCATAATCGCATGTAATAAAGATTTGAAATCTACTGATAAAACCACGTATTCAGAAGGAACAACGGCTTCAAATATGTCCTGTCCGGTCACAGTTTCAACATTTATATCCCGATTAACCGTACTTAAACTTGCTAACCTTTCACCATCAGACATAGTAACGTAACCCCTCGAAAGAGGATCGTTATTTAATTCATCTATTAAAATATTATAATCCATTTATTCTCCTAATAAAAATAATCTCTACTATCTTATACACTAAATTTGTAAATCCACCTTGTTTGTCCACAATCCCAAATTTTCACTAAACCCTTATCATACCCACTATTACTGAGAAAATTCGCTCTATGAAATGTGCTTTTCCCATTTGTCCAACGAAAACTAGGATGACAAGACACTTTTTGAAAACCCAACCGTTCTAAATAATTACCATCACCGTATCTCAAATCTATAAATGTAGTTAAAGTGCTCATATTCTCTACATTCTCTATATTCTCTACATTTAATGATGCAGTAACAAAGTGAAATAATTTAGAGAAGCCTCCTTGAATGGAATGATTAAATTTATGGCAAAAACGAGATATTTCATAATCTTTATTTTTAGTACGCTTCACACACATAATTGAGATTGGTTCATCATTATAAATAAGAGCGAAATATGTACCTTTGCCAATCCCCATTAAATGATTGTCTTTCATAAATTTTTGCCCCACTACTTTATCAACAATCTCACACTTACATTGTCGAGCACCAATTTTATTATGTATTTTATTTAACTTATTTAATATAATAGACTTGACAATATCTAATTTATTATTAAGCTCGTCCTCTCTAAAGAATAAGGGTTTATACCCACTATCCATATAAATCTGTCTCTTGTTCATATGATATTTATATTCTTTAATTATTGCGTCAGAGTGCCAATAAAGTCCATCTACTTCTATGATTGTGTTAGATTGGGGGAGGTAGAAATCAGCAATTTTACCATTAACATAAAATTGCATTTTATATTCTATATTCGTTTCATCAAACCATTTCTTTAATATACCTTCTAAATATGTCGTATGTTTCTCCATCTTAACAGCTTGTTCTAATCCCAACTTTCTAACTCTCTCATGAAAACTACTTAAATTAATACCAATACTTGCAGCCAATTCTTTAGCTGTTCGTCCTTTATAACTAACTTCGTTTCCATTTTTAATACGAGTTTGTCTACGTTTCTTATTAAATTCATCTTGACGAGATGGATCTTGTACTATCATTTCTACGCCATATTTTTCTAAACATGTTTTTTTACTTTTTTCAATCACTCCTTTCTTTAGTTCTTCGTCATAATATAACGATTCAACTCCATATTTTTGTAACATCGTTTGTTTTAATTGTTTTTGCCCTTGTTCACATTGTAAAAAATATTCAACACCATATTTTTCTTTCATCGTTCTTTTTCGCTTAGCCTGTAAATCGCCAGTAGTATCCAAACCTAATTTTTTCAAATATTCTCTTACTAAAGATGTATGTAAATTTAATTTTTTAGCTATCATATTTACCGACATATGTTTCTGTGAGTTATATAAACTTAAAATCTTATCTTTATAATCTTCTATAAACACACATTTGACACCTTTTGTTTTACTTGTTTTCTGTCTGACTTTTTTACTTTGTGAAGGAATTTTAGTACCATATTTAAGTAACGAAGATTCTTGTCGTTTAAGGGTGCGACAATTTTTACAAGCATCTTTCTGTATAATTTTACAACCATTAATTCTACTATCATTATTTATAGAAAATTCATCACCACAATAATCACAAATACAAACAACTGGTTTCCTTGAACCTTTGGTCAAATTTGTTTCATATTTTAACATATTTTTCTCCTTATATAAAAATTGATTTGTCTATTTTGATTATATGGTTCTGCCCGTGATTGTTGTAGCAAAAAAGGAAAAATTGGCATAAAAAAGACCTCCCTTTTTTAAGGAGGTCAAGATTATTATCAAATACAATATTTAAAGAGATCCTAAAAGGCATCTGTGGGGAAATTTATTTCTTTTCCGTGGAAGCCAAATGGTTGCTTCACAATATAACCAATGATAAAACTTTTTCACTTCAGATTGACGACAAATATGTAGTTGGTGTGCGGTTAGTCTAGCATCTCTGTCCTTATAACGGGGATAAATATTAGTAATTTGACACGGTAAAATATTTTTTAAGGTATTAATAAAATCTAACGAACCAACAATAGAAACATCCCTACATACACTACCATCGCCATCAAAATACCCACGAACAAAATGAGAATGTAAATATTTTGGTAATTGTTCTTCGGTAGGAAACTTTAATTTAAGAGACTTATTTGGAACACATCCCAACTTAATTAATTGCTTACACAATACTTGTCTGTTTATACATAACTCAACCTGTGGCAAACTAGAGTTTCGTGCTTTTTTATTATATAGTGGTCCTGTATATTTCATAATATCTCTTATGTGACGCAAAATTTCCACATCCTTTTCGCATAAACAAATTCTTATTTGACCGCTAGGCATAACATTACCATCAGAATAAAACCATCCTAAGACATATGCTTTTTCCTGTGTGTCTATTTTATCAAAAAATGTTTCATCTACATCGTATTTAGCTTTTGGTGTATCAAATCCATGTTTATTCAACAATAAATATACTTGAGAACCAGAATATCCTAATTTTCTACCAATAGCTCCACAATTCATACCACCAGTAAATAACTCGATTACTTCAGATAATCTGCTTTTTAATGTTGGTTTATTTGGATCTAACTTTCTCTTTTTAGATGTATTATAACCCCAAGATTTTAACCACCTTAATACGGTTCTTTTTCCTAAACACAAATCTTTACTAATTTGATAAGCACTTTTTTCATTATTAAATAATGATATAATTTCATTTTTGAACTGGTCTTGTTTTCCATAATTTTCTGAGCGTTTATATTTAGTCTCAATATTGTGTTCTTGTAAAAAATACCAAACAGTACCAGAATTACATTGAAATTCTTTGGATATGTGAAACATACTAACACCATTATTTATTTGTTCCGTAATATATATTATATTATTTGTTAATACATCGTGAATAGTCATACTAGATTCCCTTTGAAAAAATACCATAAAAAATCGGTCCCTTATTTTCACAAGGAACCGAACAATATTCGTCTACAAACTTCCCAGGATGCAGCGGCGATTGTCAAGACAGGCAAATCCTTGCTCGGCCCATCCATACACGCCCGCCCTTCTTTGTCTATGCAAAGTCGGATCTTCAAATACCTGAACTTGTTCACGAATAGGCATAACAAACGAATCATTTTTACGCAGGTCTAATCCCACACAAATTTCAACATCACCAGTAGGCAGAGTAGCCGCCAACTGAATATCAAAATACAATTGATATTCCTGGCCTTCACCAAGTTCATCAAGATCGTGTAGATTTACACCAAAAATACGATTCAACGCATTATCACCATCAGCCGTAAAGATTTCACGTCTTGTAACTTCGTCAATTTGATCGACGTTCCAATTGCGAATATCTTCCGTAGCTTCCGGGCTCACGTAAAGATCGGTAAGTTGACCACGATTCATCGAAGTGGTATTACCGCCTCCGTTTCTACGCATAACAGTTTTCATAAGAGAAACTAATCTCTTGGTAAACTGTCCAGCAGACGCATCACTATCAAGAACCACGATATTTCTATCAACACCGGCGGCCAACAGTGTATGCCAACCGTCATCATTAAGTTTCTTGGTAAATTGAGCTTGCATTACTTCCATTCGTCTTCCAATAACGTCCCACCTGGCATCTCTGGCATATTTCAAATTCCAGTCAATACTAGCACCGATATCATAAGTTGGCACTATAACATAATCACCCTCAACATTCCTTTGTGGAATATAACCGTGATTAGGAATAGTATACGCAACAAAATTCTTCTCAGTACCGGGACTGATAAAGTCCAATGGAAATTCCGCAGTAGAACCTTGTTCTAATTGAATTGGTTCAAAAATACCATCAAGAATATCCCCATCAAGAACTCCTTGCCGAAGAGGCAACTCAAGAGCTTTAGCCAACTCTGCAATAGCAGGTAGAGCTACTTTAGCATCGAAAGAACCGGAGGCACGAAGTAATTTACTTACTTTTTCATCAATTTTAAATCTCATTTTGTCCTCCTTATCGGATATTTACATCAACTTTAGCGTATCCGTCAGAATCTTTCGTACTCAAGAAAGTTCCAACACGATATATTTCTCTATTAACATTGATACCACTATCAGGGGCACCCAATAAATAACCACCATAATCTTCAACGGCTGTAGTTGTTAATTGTCCAACCAACGCACCCCCGGCGGTGAATGCTCTAGAACAAACATATGCCGGTGCTCCAGCAGTTGGAGTTCCGCTTGTAGCACCACCTGTTGCAATAATATTTGTAGTAATTATGCCACGTCGTAATAACGTGACTTTACCACCGAGTTGCACTTCATCTTTGTGCTGGTTAATATGTTGACGTGTCAAATCAAGATTAACCACATCATTTAGTAATATACCAGCTATTCTTTGTCCAGAAGGATTAGCGGTTGGTGTAGTAACTACAGCATTAGCATCATCCATCGCAGCACCAGAACCAGCCGTACTAAAGACGAGCACTTCACCTTTTTCACCGGTTTCGTTCATGAAAAAGGAGATATCTGTACCGTCTGTAAATTGTCTATCTGGTTTTAAAGCCATTTATTCATCTCCTTCATTATCTTTTTGTTTATAACCAAGCATTTGAGCAATAGTATTTTGCAACGCTTGTCGCAAAGTTCCCGCCTCGTCTTCTTGGTCGTCAGTCACAGTCATCTCTGCCTGTGCTTCTACTTCCACATTTTCTAATGTTTTATCAGCATCAGCGTTTGTTGTGTCTACTTCTTCGTCAGCGATATCATCAACAACTGTTTCTGTATCATTAGAACTATTAGCAGTTGTTTGTGTCTTAATAGCATTTATTAATTCATCGGCAACCACTTTAAATTGCTCATCTGATAAATTAGCAAATATATCAACCTTAGCAATAGCAGTATCTTTGTTCATACTACCATCAACTAAAGTGGAAATACGATTTGCTTTCATTTCAGCAGCTTTAATCTCAGACAATTGTACTTCTAATTGAGACTTAATATCTTGTTCGGTTTTAATTGTCTCTGTAGCTTCCGCCAATTTAGTTTCCATATCAGACAAACGTTGTGTTAAGTCGGCAACTTCACTCTTGTGAGTTTCAATAGCTTTGGTTAACTCGTCAGTTTGCTGAATATACTTATCGACATCAGCTTTAGCTAATTTATCATTGGCTTCTTTTAATTTATTTTGTAGATCAGCTACAGAACATTCGAGTTTAGCAACCTGATCTTTATAAATCTCATCAGCCATATTCATATCTCCTTTATTATTAACAATATTGTCTCTACTTAACTCTACACCATTTTCTCTGTTTAACGACAGTTTTTCTGATGCAGTAGTAAAGTTAAAATTATTATTGGCAGAAAATATAATACTTTCTGGATTAGCGGGTTTATCAACATAACCCTTTCCACAAAATGTCATATTTTTTAATAATCTACCAACTTTATAATCTTGATAACTACCAGTACCACCATAAGCACGTAAATGTTTGGTCAACCACGCGGTTTCTTCATTACGTGCTTTAACCTTAATAGAGCCGTCGGCGTTACCAATAGCATAATCAAAATCAGTAAACAAAACCTCCATAGATACAAACTTTTTCCCATCTTCAATTGCTTGAATTAAGGTTTGTGTTCGTTCTTTCAGGTCTTGACTCTCCCAATTTTTATAAATCACCGCTCCGGTTACTAAATGATATTTATCAGGCAATTCATCAATAGATGTATCATCACTAATAATTTTACCATCAGTATCTATAGCAAATGAATCCACAACGTGCCCAACCAATTTATTTTCATCGTGTTCTAAATTTGTTGGTTTGTGAGAGGGTGTATGGCGAGCTACCCAAGTTTGTTTTGGACAAAACACATCATCATTTTTATTCCAATTTGTTGATACCAAAATAGACTTAGTAAAATATAAGTCCGCGTCTGTTTGTGACGCCTGGGTATTGAGGGCTTCTATGACGCTCATATTAGTCCCTTTAGAAGCGACACTTTTTATATACTCACGAATCTCCATATCTGCCTTACACACCGACGTAATATATGCAATTGAAGCACATTGCATAATCTTATCAGCTAAGCCGTCAACGGATTTTTCACTTGTATATATTGGTATATTGTGCATAATTTTTTATTACCCAGAATATTATACACACTTTACTTAAATTTTCTTTGAAATAACGCTTCTGCGATTTTTTTAGTAAATTCACTATTATCTACAGTTTCAATAATTTCATTTGCCACTATCTTGGTAACTTTAATAAAACCATCATCTTCAAAACTTTCTACAGATCGTATTTCAATCATACTATCCATATCTGGATATGTATAAACTGTAAGTTCCCTAACGTTAGGAATCTTTTTTCCGTCCATATCCAATTTTAGTTCTTTAGACACTGTATCAAAAGTCATATTAATAACTGCCATATTTATTCTCCTATATATGTAGCATAAGCACTTGCTTGTATGTGCTTTAACTCGTCTAATGTTAATACTCTATTTATTTCTTTACTTACCGTTTGAACCCACCCCTTATATAAGTCGTATAACTCTTTTGGTGCTCTTTGGTTGGATGCTTGTAAAACAGACTGCTCGTTTGTTTTACTAAATGGTTCTAAATTACACAACACATCAAATTTAATATCTTCAGCAGCATTTGCCTCCTCTTTAGTTAAACTACGCATATTCTTTTTTTTATAATGCTTTAAAATTAAAGGATTTAATACTTCTGCTATCGTTAATTGTACATCCCTAGCCCATATCTCTAAACTGGCCTTAGTAACTGGTGTAAAACGTTTTTGCTTACGTTTTTGCTTATCTTTAGAATTTTTAGGACGACCTTGATTAGGTTGCCCTTTCTTTTGGTCTGAAATAGGCGTGTTTGAAGATTGTTGGGGCTGCCTCATTAATAACGCCGGTTGTTCTTTTCCATCTTTAATAGACATTCTCATATCTTTTATAACAGCATCTTTTTTCAAACCAACTTGACCAGGAGTAACGACACCGCTTTGTAGTGCCACTTTTTTAAGTGCGATACCAAATTGCGGATCATAAAACGGACCTGATTTTTGCACTAGTTTACCCTCATGTCGCTCTCTACTTTCACGATTAATACGAATCCTCTCAATTTCCGAGTCGTTTCCAAACAAATGTTGAATTAACTCATCGCTTATTAAGTTTCTATCAGCAAGTTGAATTAATAGTGCTTTTTCTGCTGCTTCATCTCCTAATTGGGCAAATCTAAACTCTAACTTAGCAGGAAACCTAAACCCCATAGCACGCTGAACTTCAATAATTTCCCTCTCCCAAAAATTAGTTAAAACATTACGACCATATTCCAATCTACCTAATAGTGTCTTTAAAGAAATTAAATTATTGGTTGTTCCTGAACCTGTTAAAGTACCTGTCAAGGTTGGAGGAATACCTAAACCGGCATAAATTGCCGTCAAGTGAGGTCTATATTTTTCTTCGCCTAAAAATTGATGGACAGTAGTTTTACTTTCCAATAACTCAATATCTGGTCCCCAAACTAAATCTAGAGTACCACCACCAACATTACTTTCTAAAATTTCGCTTAAATATGATAATGTACCAGAGTGTGGCATAATCTTATGTTCTAAATTACCCAACTTAAAGATACGAATATTAGAAATGGCACCATCCAAAGCACACATATCAGCCAATCTTAATTTTTCTAATACGGCAATATCATCCATAATAGCATAAATCATAGGATATGCCCATGGTTGCCAATCGTCTTTTTTATAGTGATAAACTCTCGTTTTATCTATTGGTAAAGGAACGGGTTGACTAGTTGTTGCCGCCTGTTTGATTTCTGCTGGTAATTGTGCTACCAATACCCTTTCTTCGGGTGTTTTAGGATGACGAATGGTTTGGATTAAATTAGAGGGTAGTTTAATCGCATATGTTGGTTGTCCTACGAAAGAAGTTAAAGGGCCACCTATAATTTCAACATACAAAGGATTAAGAAAAGTATATCTCCAAGGTATCTCATTCTTGGTAACTTTAAGTACATCTACTTTAGTTTCGGGCTCGGCAACTGTTTTGAATAAAGATTTTTTGACCTCTGTTTTTATACGGGCATTTTGTTTTCTTACTATTACATTACCGCTACGATATAAGTTATTAAGAAAACGCTCTGACCTATCAACACCATTTACTCTAGCAAACCAACTACGATAAAACTTCTCTATTCTTTTATTTGGATGAACTAATCTTATACCTTGCGTACCAAAGTCTGCCATCAAATCAATAATATTACGAATTAACCCAACCGTTTGATAAGCCATATCGGCACCATAAATAGCACCTTTAAATGATCTAGCTGGAGCCTCTTCGGGTCTAAACGCATAATAATCCTGTTTGCTTAAACCTGGTCTACCACTAATATTAGTATCTAAATCACTAAGATCGGTGTTCCATCGTCCCAGTGCTTTATGTGAGATACCACGAGCACCCTCTAAAAAGTTTGCAAATGTCTTTACATCATCACCAGTTTCTCCACCCCAACTAACATATGCTGGTTCTTTCACATTACGGACATTTTCTAAAAAATCAGATTGAGACGCATATTTTCTTGGTTTTGTCATATTTCTTCCCTAATACTATTGTAATACAATTGATTGTCTTATCAATAGGATTATACTCATTTATTATCTATATCCTCTATTTATTGTATTAGCTTTACCAATAAGGATACCGGGTTTAGACCCCATTGTTTGTACAAACCAATCGGGTCCACTATAACCCCTTTGCCCCATGATCTGGCGTTGAGCCAAATCACGAGCAAATCCACCAATACCAGTATATTCAGCTACCGGTGGTGCCCTATGAATTTGTCTAGCTACCATGTTTGCCATCACTAAAGCAGAATAACGATCTTTACGAATACGACCCTTTTTTCCATTCGGCAACTTAATTTCTGGAACATCCCACTTGTCTCTAGCACCAACTCCCGTACTAGTTCTGGTAATTACGATTGTACTCAATTCGTCTTTCAACTCTTCAATTTCCATTACACAATCTTCTAAAGTGTCATAAATATTAAATTTTGTATCGTCATTGTGAACAACTTTCCATGCCGTATGTCTGTTTTTAGTTTCTTCTGCGGATATTTCAAGAGTTAAAGGATCAAAACGAGGAAATAATAAAACCTTATCCTCCATATCCTTTCTTAGTCCATGATTAGCTTCAGCGGTCCATTCTGCTCTTACAAATTGACACATATGTATAATATGTTTACCAGAAAAGTTGTCGGTCTCTTGTTTTTTGTCAGGTTCTATAGTAGGCCATAAAGGTAATTCATCTCCCACCATTTTATCTGGATCGTGTAAAGCTTCGGCAATAGCATAACCACCACCTTGTGTATCTAAAGCTAAGGCTTCACATGGAAATAACTTCATCAACTCTCTAATTTTACGGGCACAAAATCCAAAGTAATCAGATTTATCTGTTAAACCACGACCCGCCCTCTCTCTAAAATTCTTCTTATTCGTAGTCCAACAATAAACTATCCGTGTATGATCTTCGCGTAATTCTAATATAATAATACTAAAATTATCTTGTTCTGATGCAGGATCAATACCCATTACATATTTATGAGAAGAAGATCCGCTTAGTTTAGCATCAAACCAAACCGATCCAGAAGGTAATTGTATGGGATTAACTTCAGAAGTAACACAACTTTCGATTAAAGAACGCTTAAAGAAACCATTAGAATCGGAAGTGAAAACCGCACCATATTCTCTCTGATATATACCAGAATCCATTGTGGCTTTGGCCCGAATAACTTGTTTATCATCCATAAAACCTTCTGGTATTAATTCGTAAGGTATTCTAATTACCGAATAATCCCTCCAATTAAAATTATTTGGTAGTTCGTCTAGTCGTAAAACCTCTTTTAATTTTTCTTCATTACCACAACTTTTAACAATAGCACAATATCGTTTCCAATACTCAGAAAAATGTTCAAAATCATAACTGGCAGTACCTGATAAAATTGCTTGATTGCCACCCTTCATTTTATACTTTTTTTCAGCATCAGCCGTCCATATTCCCAATTTAGACATTGCATCTCTTCGGGCTGCTTCTTTTACATTTGTTACTGGATCGGATGATACCACGGCGAAACCCGAGACTACGGTTTCGTATACGGAAGGCGGTATACTACCAAACTCATCCGAAATTATTATGTTAGCACGAAGTCCCCTTATCTTTTGTCCATCACCCAAAGGAATTGCCGTAACAATACTATCATTAATCCTCATCAAATATCTATCAATATCATGACGGGGACCACTGTTTTGACTACAAACAGACTGAAAAATAGGAGCATTATACCAAATAGTCTCCATATAGGCAAAAACAACTTTAGCTTGTCTAAAAGCGGCACCAACAATAACAATTTGTGTACCAGAATATAAAATACATTTTAATAAAGCATAAACAGCTAATAAAAAAGACTTCGATCCTCCTCTAGTGGCTATAAACATCGGAAATGGTCTAATCCACAATTCCTCTAAAATTGCTGCTTGAAAGGGTAAGAGATTAACATTTAATAATGCCTTACATGCAAAACTCAAATACTCAGGATTACGCATAAACCTACCATAAAAGAGTTCTGGGTAAGCTAAGTCCTTTTGGGTACGCTGTTTAAGAAACGGGTTATCATATTGTAGTTTGGAAATATCGCCAAGACCCAACCACGCTTGGTCAAACCAATCTTTTTGTTTAATATCCTTCATGTATCTCCTTCATTATACCATAGGCGACATGTTCGGCATATAAAGCATTAGTACAAGGTAAAATACAAATATCATAATTATGTTTAATTTCGGCTAAACACTTCATGATAAACGGTCCCCTGATACGCACTTTTACCCTTAAATGTCTAGGAATATTAGATCCATAAGGAAAATCACATACATGCTCATAATTAAATTCTAAAATAAGAAATTTATAAGGAAATTGAGACATTCGCTCCAATTCCCTTTGAAATCTATCGGTAGTAATATTATTAGCTAATTCAGAAACGCTTTTCTTTCGCTCTATACATAATACATCTTCTAATCCCTCTATAGAATAATCGCCAGTATTTAATTTCTGATGAGAAATTGATGCAGTAGAAAAACCAAATAACCAAGGAAGTTTTTCACGAGTATCAACTATAATCCGCACTATAATTTCCTTCTTAATATATCTAAAAACATTCTAATATAATTATCTTCTTCGCCCTTAATCTTATCATGATGTTCTTTACAAAGTGTAATACCATTATGTATATCAAAACGTTTGAAAGGATAATCCGCCCATCTTTGAATATGATGTGCGTGAATTCGTCCACCGCCCTTACATTGTGGCCACTGACACTTATATTTGTCCCTGCAATAAACATCCTTTCTCCACTTTTTATATACTGGATCGTCATAATTGCGTTGGAAACAATTAATGGTAAATCGCCTACGGTATTTTGATTTAAGACGCTTTCGCATGTTCTATATCGTATTGAACCATCTCTTTAACTAATTCTTCAAATGTAATTTTTGGTTCCCATCCTAAAACTTTTTTAGCTTTACTAGCATCTCCTAATAAATACTCAACCTCACATGGTCTGTAAAATTTAAGGTCAATGACGATAAAATCAGACCAGTTTTCTATACCTATTTGTTTGAATGCTACGGTCAAAAAGTCTCTTACAGAATACGTTTTTCCAGAAGCAATAACATAGTCATCTGGTTCTTCTTGTTGTAACATTAAGTACATGGCTTCTACATAACTACGAGAATGCCCCCAATCTCTTTTAGCATCTATATTACCAAGTCGCAATTTTAGGAAACTATCCACACCACAATAGATTCTATCTTGGGCTGAACGACAATCAAAATTAGATAACTTACCATTATGTCTCCAGTGTTCAAATCGCCCAACCCATTTCGTAATTTTACGAGTAACAAACTCTTCTCCGCGACGACTCGATTCGTGGTTCAGCAATATACCCGCACTAGCATGTAGATTGTATGCCCTGCGATATAAATTAACTAAATGGTGTGCTGTTACTTTAGATACAGCATAGGGGGAGTTTGGAGATAAAGGTGTATTTTCATCTTGACAATATCTCGTTTCTCTAAAACCGGTTTGCTCATTAATAATAAATTTTTTATCATAGTTACTTCCGAACATTTCACTTGAAGAAGCTTGATAAAATCTACTCTTATCACTATATAAACGAATAGCCTCTAATATATTTAACACCCCAACCGCATTAACTTGAAAAGTTAGTGTCGGTTGTTCAAATGAACTATGCACAAAACTCATTGCCGCCAAATTATACACTTCATCTGCTTTATACTTACTAATAATTCCGCTTACAGATGACGGATCGGCAACATCCCCATCAACAATTTGAAAGTTACTATTACCGATACATTCCTGTAATCGCTCTTCAGTATTAGTACTAGACCTACGCTTAACCCCTATCACTTGGTATCCTTTAGACAATAATAATTCTGATAAGTATGAACCGTCTTGTCCTGTTACCCCAAATATAATTGCTGATGTCATTTTATTTATCCTAGTTTTTTTGTGTTCTATATCCATTTATCATAACTGTTCCTTGAGAAATAACACTTCGTCTATTAACAACAGTAGTTATATCGCCGTTAGTATTTGCTGTTCGTATCGGTTTTGGTACGGCACTAACAGAAGTGTCTTTTTTAAGAACTTGTTGATGATTTCTTGTCGGCCTTTCAATATCCTTAAAACCACTTAATGGTTGCGGCTCTTTAATCAAACTTTGCTTTAATAAAACTTTAACCTCTTCAACCTCTTCATCAGAAAAATCCTTTAATTCTTCCCCCAAAACCTTATCTACTGATTTAATTGTATCTTTTTCTTTATTCATAATTACTCCTTATTCGTTTTTTACAGTATCAGCCGTTAAAAAGGGCTGGTCTAAATTACCATCTATATATGTGTGCCATTCCGATAACTGTTCTTTAACATTATCTTTAGCTATTTTCATCACTTCAATTTCATCACCAATACGACTACGATATTCTTCGTCGTCTAATGCTCGTAACATTTGTGCCCAACTACCCTTAGAATCTTCAATACGTTTAATTCTAGCATCTCTATTGGCTTTCAAATCTTTCGTCAAAGCTTTATGCTGATTGGATAGTTTATCATACTCGGAGGTATAAGATGATGCGGAAGATCTAACATAATTAAGTTGTTGTGTTAAGGTGTCAATCAATGAGTCATCTACTATTACCTCTTTATATTCAATATCTAATTTTTTTTGTATCCTTTCTGCCTCTTGGATGTGTCCTTTGCGTTCGCTCATATTACGCATCATCAATATTTCTACGGTCAACAATTGCTTAATATGCATTTCTTCAGAGGGCAGTACATCTCCCCTGAATTGCTGCATTAAAGTAATCCAATATTGTTCAAAATAATCTACTTCTTTGTCTGTAAACTGATCTTTAAGACTAGGGTAATATAACTTACTTCGTAACGCAATTAATAAATCTTCCGCCTCATCTACATTTTGTACGATATTGTGCCGAATCTGTAAGACTTTTATATGGCTCTTTATAGTATCTAATTTACGAACTAAACCTCTTTTATCGTTTTCTAATAACCTTTGTTGAATAACTACTGATTCATCACCAACCCTCATACATTCTAGTATAACCGCATCTTCATCACCACTCCACTTACCACTTTTTAATGTGAAATCAGCTTCATTTATTTCTGTCATATCCATGCTCATTCAAAATTGTGTCTACAGCTTCCTGTACTTTTTCTCGTTTGTGTTTTGGTATATAAATACCAGAAATCATTTTAAGATAATCTGCCCTTAAAGAACAGGGCAAATTTTCATCTATCAGTTTAACCAATGAATTTCCATCATATATATCATCAGCACTATTTATAGAAGAAAAGTATTCCTCGTTATTTCCCTTAACATTATTTATGTTTATTGGATTAAGCAGATTGTGCTTGATAGAGGTACGGTATATCCACCCGCTATAGAATTTACACTCAAAGATATCGTCATATACTTTACATATATCATTATCTTTATCGTATTTATTACGCTTACAAGACAAACACGGTTTATCATGACGCCCATACTCATCTCTTTTAAAAGTACATAAACGATTCTTAATATGTGTCCATAAGAAATTTTCTAAAGAACGCTCATTATCATAACGTTCTAAGCCATCTATAGCAAAGATAAATGCTTGTTGGTATATATCGTCTTTATCATAGTATCCAAATACAAACTTATAGACCAGTCTTCTAATAACCTTATTAATTACCTTAATGGTTTCTTCTTCTGTCATACCATGTGGTAATCTCATATATTATGACTTTCTGCTATAATATCCACATTTACTTCTGTAAAGTGTATAACAGCATTCGCCCTACCAAAGGCATTAACATATATATCAATTCTATCTACGCCTTCTATAAGTTCATTAGATTCGGCATTAAACACTTGTACTTTGCCCATCTTGTTTGTCTTTATCAGTATCTTCATCATCTTTCTCCAAAGTAGCTTTAGCCTCTTGTTCGGTTGGGTCTGATACCTCTAAGTCCTTATCTACACTAGCTTTAAGTCCTGCAACAGCCTTAATATCTAATGTAGAGTTAATAATTTTGTCTGAATTTGTCATAAAGTTTCCATAAATTCTTATATTTTTGTTAGTATAAAAGGTTGCCTACTTATATAATTATACACGAATACTTTTATTTTTAATACTAATTTTTCAAAAAAGGGAGAATTTATATGAAAGAAAAATGGACGAAAAAAGAAAGACAATATATTATGGATAATGCAGGAACAAAAAGAGATGAGGATATGGCGGCAAATTTAACGCGAATAAGCGGGCGACAAGTATCCTTACAAGCTGTAAGAAAACAAAGGCGGTTATTGGGAATTTATAAGAAAAGTGGTAGGGGATGTTGTGAAGTTATAGCGTTTCCAACAAAGAGTACTCAATTAAAGAATAAGACAAAGACAAATGTCGTTGATCAAACTATTAAAATAGAGGGTGCCGCCCCTAATCTTGCCCCATCATTAGATGAAGCACCCTTTTGAGGAAATTTAAAAATGGAAACTAAGACCGAAATAAAGATAGATGAATGGTGTTTTACATCAATAATACCATATAAACCACCTATGAAGTATCAACAATTAATCAGTAATAAAATATTTTTATATGGAAAGGTTTATGGACATCCTAAATATAAAGATGGAAAAAGGATAACTACTAGTAGGGTAATGGAGTGTAAAAATGGGGTTGTTACTACCAGGTCTGGTAGTGAATATAAATTGTTGGAACCTGATCCTCAATATGTTGAATGGTGTCGTGAAGAAGGATATCATATTCCCACTAAAGAAGAACCTATTAAGTATTAATTTAATTATATATAAAGACTCCATATAGATACCTAGAAAGATTTCTTATGGACACTTTTACGTTTTTGTCACCGGTAGAAATACTTCATAAGAATATATATTACATCGCCTATAGAAATACATTGTACTTGTTATTCTTATGGACACTTTTATATTTTTATCGCTGGCTTAACGCCCCCGTACCCCGCATTTGTGGTACTTATTGTGGATAATGACATACATGCAAAAAAGGGTACTACCTCTGAGGGGGAATGCCCCCTATTGTAAGTACATATATAGGTGGACCTACTCATGGGGGAATATCATATACCATATCCCCTGTTGGTATGTCCCTCTAACAGGTGATGACCCTATACCATACCCCCTACTGGAGTGGTATGACGACCAACCCCCTCTAACGGGCGGGTGATTAAAATGTACCCATTTGACTGCTCACTGTGAGCAAACTTTAACCACCTCCACTTCTTACCTAAACTACCCATATACTCCATTGTGATTACCAGGATTGCCTAAATTGCCTAAACAACCATATTTTCGGTTCGGCACGCAATTCGCTATTGTGTCCTGCCGACAACTCAAACCCCCCACAAGGAGCTAAGCTATGGCCACTACCCAACAATGTGAGTGTGCCGATCCCGGTTGTGAATGCGGCGGACGATGTACTCGCAAGGCGTGGCAAAGGGTTTTCCGTATCGACATGGAGGATTATTCGGGCACCGTGATGTGCAAGAGGTGTGTGGATGATGCTATGAAGAGCGGTGTGTTCTCCTATCGTCCTTGTATCGGGTAGGGGTACAATCTAGGGGCAACAAGAAGGAGTGTAACTATGCCATACGTAGACCATGATCGACAAGGCCGATCGCAAACCCTACCCTACATCCTGGCGGAAGTTACCCGTCGGAATAGGGCCATTGTTGCAGAGGAACGAGTCAACAAGAACTCCCCCTCTTCTCTCCCCCCTATCGGATGCTATCGGGTAGATTGTCTCTACACCGAGTCATGTATCCGACACACCGATGCTGATGCCATCTGCCCCAGAGCAGACCTAGGGCGGTTGGCGAAGCGTATTCGCAAAGGAGCGTAACACAATGCCTTTACAGAGAAACTGCCGAAGGTGGGCAGAGATCAAGAGTCAGCTTGACGATCTAAGGCAAGAAGCAGACGACTATGCCACCTTTGAGGGGCATGATATGGTCTGGAGTGACCTCGCACAAGTGGGGTCAAGAATGCTGCAATTCGCTACTTGTGCAAAATGCGGCATGGGGTTGCAAATCAACACACAACCCCTACCGAACGATAGATTGCAAAGGAACATAAGCCATGCTATACCTTCCAGACAGGCAAGGTATTGGTTGGGTGGGAACGACCACCCTACACGAGGGGAAAGCGTACAGTCGAGAGCGAATTGCGGTAGAAGATACCGCACCCCGCCAACAGAAAGGGGCCGACCCCTCTAAAGGGGGGTTTGCAGATCGGAGGGAGGCGTGTACCCTCCAAACGGGGGGGATGGGGTTCCTTGGAGTATCCCCCGCCGAGATTATGTCGGCAGTCAAGAAACCGTTGAAACCGAAAAGGGGAGGATAACCCCCCCAATACAAGGGGCAGTTTACATTTCACCTTACACAAGGAGTTGAGTAATGAAGTACGATTATGAGCGTGATGACAAGGCATTTTCAGCCGATGCCTACACGGTGGACTGTTTCGAGGGTATCGCCTGGGACGTATTGGGGTGGGAAACCGAACCGACCGAGGAAACGGAGTGGACGGGGTATGCAGAGAAAACCGGGCGAGTAGTGGCCGTGATGATCGGTGATGATCGGCATTTTGTGTTTGAACCCGAAGACATACACCCCCTAGAGAGGGAAGAGTATTGTGGGGTGTGTGGGCAAATCGGGTGTTGCCACGATGGGCTAGACCGAACCTGACCTCCAGGGGGCATAGGGGCAGTTTACTTGTAATCCTAACACAAGGAGCTAGTTCGATGTTAAAGTTTAAGCTACTGTCAGGTGACGCCACCGAAGGTAAGTTTGTTTCCAAGCGGATAAACCATGGGGATTTTGACTTCTGGATCGTCATGGAGGTGTTCAACTGGATCGACGCCATTGGGGAGAAAGAAGCCCCCGCAACGTACCATGCCGAAGTGTCTATCGTAGCCCCCTCTGAAGTGGGAGAAGAGGACAAGCAGCGGGCTTTGGAAAGCTGGGGACTTGAGAAAGAACAGGTCACCGACCCCCTCCAATGGGTAGACTTGATTCACTCATACGGTGTACGTGCTACGCTATGGCAAGGTGACGGAAACAACCTCCGCAAGCTACTCAAAGAAGCCCATAAGGAAGCCTTCTGGAGGGGGGAAGGCCCTCTGTTCGGTTTCACCATGGACTCCCCCCAAAATGCTATCGGCACAACAGGGTGGGAAATGGTCAAGGGGGATTTGCTAGCCCCTCTCAAGAGGTAGACAGTAATGGGCATAGGGGCAGATTGTTTCTTACATAAGGAGTTTGATGATGTTTCACCGCAAACCGAAACCACACAAGACATACAGGACAAGATACTTGTCCAGGGCGGAAGAGATAATCCGCCTATGGGAGTTTGAGGGGTTTCGATGCCGCTTTACCACGTTTGAAGCTACGCTCCCAGAGGAGAGGTATCGTGGTCGTCATATCACAATGTTCCAAGTCGAACAAACACAAGGAGATAGGTGATGATTTTCTCAACAGCAAGAAGGTTGGCTCAAAAAGCAAGACGGGAGGGTAGGTCGGTTCGCGTATCATACAAGCCGACCGTTGCCAAGTTGGACCCCATACCAGCAAGGTATCTTGGCCCGTTCGTAGTAGTTGAGATATTACTGGTCGATGGAAAATATGGGGCTTTCCGTTGGCTATGGGAATAACCCCCTTAACGGGGTAGGGGCAGTTTATTTTAAGTGGGCTAACCTTCCCCAATACAAGGAGAATGATGCAGCAACAAGGTAATATGGGGGCGTGGTATATAATACCCACCCGTTATAGGGGAATTTGTTTTTGTTCTTCTTATGGGGGGTGTGGAATGGTATAATACTAATAGGGGGTGTGGTATATGGAAATAACTATTGGAGGGGGTTTCCATACAGATGGGTGGTGTGGTATATGCCAATCCCCCACTAGTTCTGTTTCTGCATTATTGAAAACTATACTTATGAGGGGTGTGGTATATGTCACCCTAAAAATTTTTTTTATTTTCTTATTCTTTTTATTAAACAGTTGAAACCTTCAATCCGATGATTATAATAGGGACACGCGGGGCAGACGCGGACAAACACCACCCAATTCAAGGAGTAATGTCATGTACACCCAACAGAACTTCCCCACGAAGAAGGCTTTTAAGGAGGCTGTTGCGGCCGGTCGCCAAATCACAGTCTATCAGCCTGGGCCATTTGGGGGAAACGAACCCGCCAACGGAACCGTTTGCATCGAAGGCCCTCACTTCCCCGAACCCCACAGGTGGTATGCAACGGCTACCCTGAAAGACGGGGTTGTGGTCAAGGTCAAATAGGGTCTGCCGACGGCCAAATTGAAAGGGAGCCCCTCTAAAGAGGGGTTTTCTTTATTATATACTTGTGGGGGGTGTGGTATACATGACTACGCCACGAGTAGGGTTTCCATAAAAGCAAACTATCGCACTACTTTTTGGGGATATGGTATATATAACACTTGTGGGGGGTGTGGGATACGATAGCGAATAATTTTATTTTTTAAGTTTCCAGTTGAAACCTTCCGATAACAGTGTATAATGAGGGCACGACAAGTAAACAATCAAAATGGAGTAGTTGGCCCGCAAGGGTGGAAGATGTTACGTGCCAGACAATAAAGTAAAATGTAAGGTCAATCTTCCTGCGTAATGACCGGTTCGATTCCGGTCTGCTCCACTAGGCAAACGTCATAAACAGTCGCCTTGAGGTTCGCCTGTACCGAGAATAGAAAACAGGCATTCTACACCAACTTATACACAAGGGGCACAACCATAGGAGAAACGTTATGGGCGACAAAATTCGTGAGTACATGGTTCTCTCCTTTCGGGTAGTCCACAACAATGGCGACGTGATCGCCGGTTTCACCACCTTGGACGATGCGGAAGCTGACGCCATCGAACGTAACGAGAAGGCGAAGACATTGGGATTGGCCTGCAAGTACGCGGCAATTCCCAAGCCGTAGCGGCAATTCCCAAGCCGTAAAGGTTGCCGAGTAGTCCGTAGTCCAGGTGAAGCTACCGAATTCGGTAAGCCCTGCTACGGGCTATTTTTTATTTTAATACATAAAGCGGGGAGTGTGGTATACATGACTACGCCATAAGAAATATTTTTATAAATTCCCTACCTATTGGGAATACTTATACCCCAAACCCCCTATAATCTTTACTGCATTATCCC
>Ga0180008_1000815_pt1 | contig 22504 bp, 35 predicted proteins | sample MM_PW_MetaG_FD_121121 | JGI IMG/M metagenome (GOLD analysis project Ga0180008, IMG submission 121121) | Groundwater microbial communities from the Aspo Hard Rock Laboratory (HRL) deep subsurface site, Sweden - MM_PW_MetaG | ecosystem: Environmental > Aquatic > Deep subsurface > Groundwater...
ACGGAGAAGGAGCTCGATGCACTCTGGGAGGACACCAGAATACCCCAGGTTGGGGGGAGAACACGCCATAATAGAAGATCTAACAGAGAGAAGGACAGAGAGAAGGACTGAAGATGCCACGACATGTACATGGAACTATCAAGTTCGTAGAGGGAGTAGAGAACTTCCTGGTGAACAGTATGGGCTGGTTCGTTCTAACCCATGATGGTAGCCAGTCTACAGAGAAGGGGCACGGGGAACCATCATTCTTTACTCGGATGTATCGTATGCGTCTACCCGATGGAGTAATAGTTAATACGTGGGTCAAGTTTGTCTACAGTTACAGAGACAACTGGGCCGATTTCACTGTCTCTTGGCGGGACCCTGTCGGGAAGAGAGTGACCGTTAAGGAGATCACTAGTCGACGGCTAGTCCGCGCAATGAAGTCTACACAGGAAGCTGAGGATCAGGAGGTTGCCGATGGGCAAGCGAGATAGAGAACGAGTAGAGCGGATACTGAGAGGGGAAGAGGAGCCGAGACGGAATATGAGAGAAGCAGTGTCCGAGAAGGTACTGTCCAGAGTGGAGGGTGTGGCTAGGAGGATATTGGAAAAGACAGTAGCACCGAAATGGGCTAAAATGGACTTGTCGGGGCAGGTGAAGATAGCCAAGAAGATGATGAGAGCTGCTGGTATGATGAACTTCCGATCCGACTTTCTCAAGAACTTTCCTGGAGACTTGGATAACAAGAAGAAACAGGGTATGTCGGGCGAGGACATAATGGAACACTACTGGGGGTGCCCCGAGTTCGTGGAGTTCTGGAGGAGTATGGAACTCAATAAGGATCACTTAACAGAACTGATAAAGGGATTATCGGAGGGATAACAATACCACCCACAATTGACAAATCTCAACAAATGTCTCGTAACAACAGGATACTCGGATGGATTATCGGTACTGGTATGGTACTATTCGCTATCCATAGTCCTACACAGCCATTCATACATCTAATATTTCTTCCTTCTCTGGGTATGCTACTTATCATAGCTGGAGTGGGGTTTGCTCTTATGCTCAATTGGCACACTGTTGACTTGGGACCCAGGTTAGCATATGTCCCTTTGTTGCTACTATCGTTATTCATTGCTGCGTCGGGGGTGGCTAATGCTACCAGCCTGAATAACGGGCTGGCAACAGTGCTATTTGGGGGCATCTTGTTGGGACTGTATGCGGTGTCCAGAACGATAGGCAGAGCCATATTCACCCCATTCCTGATAGCCGTGCTTATAGAGGCTACAAGCTGCATCGTGTATGGAATGTGGATAACTCCTGGACAGAAGCTGGGAGGACTGGTAAGCACATCTAACTATGCCATAGCTGCCACATTCATGCTATTCGGCACTGTCGTCTGTTTACATCTCAAGAGATGGATATTACCAGTAGTCGCAATAGTGCTGGTGGGGTTACTGTTTACCGGTGCTCCCGAGGCCCTGTTTGTTGTAGCTGTGCTTGGAGCCGTAGTGCTGGCAAGAAGAGACTGGAGCAGAGGTTTATGGATAGCCACTGGGATAGTAGTAATGGTCGGTGTGTTGTGGGCTATGACAAGTCACGGTGGCCAGCTGTACTCCTATACGATATGGGCAGCCAAGTCCTCAGTAGGTGCTGATGTATCACAGTATGTATTCGGGTCAGGTAGTCCATTATCAGGTAGATGGTATCTTATAACTGAAGCCGTGAAGGATATGACACCATTTGGACATGGCTATACGCTTGGTATGTTCACTCCTGATACGGTTCATAACATACCCATGATAATAGTAGACCAAATAGGCATTGGCGGTGCCGCAGCATGGACATTCGCCACACTCTATTTTCTAGTAAAGACTAAGTGGAAGTATGCTTTTACAGCAGTGCTGGCTTTATCCGCATTCGACCATGCCATCTGGACCCAAGTGGCTCCGTGGTGGTGGGCACTATGTGGAGTCGCATCTACCAGTAGTATCGAGAATGATTTGGTGTTCAGGAAGGACAGAGCAACAGGGAAGGCTAAGATGGTGAGATGAGAACAGTAGCCGTGATACCTTGCTTTAACGAGGAGCAAACTATAGCTGGCATAGTAGCTATAGCTGCACGATATGTCGACATGGTTGTCGTTGCCGACGACGGTTCTACCGACGAGACATCCGACGCAGCGTACGGTGCAGGAGCTGTGGTGGTACGGGGCGCATCCCGACAGGGATTTGGCAGGAATGTGGCGCTAGGGCTACAAACTGCACTGAGCAGAGATAGTTTCAGTATAGTGGTTACTCTTGACGGTGACGGCCAACATGACCCTAGTGAGATACCACTGGTGGTTAAGCCGATTATCGAAGACAGGGCAGATCTGGTGATAGGGTCACGGTTTATGGGCGAGTATAATGTACCCCGCTACAGAAAGTTTGGTATAGACGTAATCACATGGCTGTACAATATCGGAGTAGAGCAGAAGATACTGGATGCCCAAAGTTGTCTGAGAGCATACAAACGGGAACTGCTAGAAGACGTTGCTTGTGTTGAGGAGGGCTTTGGGTTTAGCACTGAGATACTGATTAAGGCCAGAACAAAGGGCTACAGGATACTGGAAACGCCGATTAGATGCATTTATCATAATGATTTCAAGATGAACTCAAGCATGAACCCTATCAGCCACGGAGTGGGTGTAGCTCTATGTACGGCGAAATGGAGACTGAGGTTGAGGAACAGCAACGTTCTCCGCTTACCCTCTTGACAAATAGTCAAAGGCATGGTATCATTAGAAAGGAGGTTAAGCCATGAGTGAACCAACGGACGAACAAATAAATAAACTGGTTGAGAAGAAAGCTCGTATATTATATAACTATCTTGGCAATGTTAATTTGTCCTGGGAGGATTGCTTTGTCAGAGGTAAGTATAGATACATTATCAGAGACCTTATTTCTGACCTTGCCCTTATAGACAGGAATGAACATATAGTTGCTTGTCCTTTTTGTGATTGTACTGGTGATGATAGGAACGATTCTTCTAAAGAATGTCCTGGTTGTCACGGAAAAGGCACTACCATCCAGAAGATAGTAGATGTAATCCCCATAGCAGACGCCTTGAAGGAGTTACCAAATGACAAGACTGGGTAAAGCAAAGGAAACGGGGCCAGAGGGAATCAAGAAAGCCATAGCTGACTACCTGCAAGTAAAGCAGAACCAGAATCCCAATACCTTCATGTTCTTAAGGCTAAATAAAGATACGGCTAATTTTATGGTGAATCAAACTACGTATCAGTACCATAGCAACAGTAAAACTGAAACGATATATTATATCAAATATGTGCGTGTTATATGGCTGGAAGTGAAGTCGCCTACAGGCAAGCAGAGTCCAGAGCAAAAAGCATTTGAGAAAACCGTTACAGATATTGGGGGTGAGTATTACCTTCTTGAGTCAGTGGACGATGTTATGAAGGTGATACTACCAGGAATAGAATTAATCCCTTGTGCTGGAGTCTGAGTCAAGTCTTTTCGGGCGTCGAGTAGGCTCGAAGTACGTGTAGGACGTATGAGAAGAGGTGTACTAAGTGCGCATAGAGGTTACCAAACTGGCATACGACAACCTTGCTGCTGAAGTAGAAAGCGAAAGTTGAAATAGTTTCTACTCGGCCCCCGAAAACACTTGTTATACTTCAGGCTCTAGCATGGAGGTGAGTTATGATTATCAGTGGACTAGAACTAAACTCAAGTAGGATAGATAGGAAATAATAATGATAAGAGAAATAATCAGACGGATACGCCATAATCTAGCCTTCTGGATAATGGACAAGAAAACCAAAGAAGGCATAAAGAGCACAGAAGAAATCTATAACTGGTACATGAAGCGAAAGCACGATGATTAATCCTTGTGCTGGTGTCTACCTACATAATATATCGGCTGATAATGAGGGGTAGGTGAGGCGGGCCAGCATAATAAGCTTGCTGTAGTCCCACATGCAGCAAGAGCCAGCCACCAATAAGGGACACATCAGGTTGTGGAGTAGCGCAGGAGAGATACCTGTAGATACCACTGGCTGGCACAATCGGAAGCCTGAGAGCTGAGGGTTTAGAGGGTGACAACCATCGTCACTATTGCGGGTTGTATATAGTGCAGGCTCTCGGCGAACTGTGAGGCGGGGCAATATTAACTACTTGTGACTTGTGCACTTGCCCCGTGAAGCCTGAGCGGACAAGGCTTTGGGGTACGTAACCCATAGCAGGTGATACAACGGACAGGATGAATAGGTATTGCGAATACCCCTGACGGATACCTGGTGGGCAGCGAGTGGCTCAGGCATCTTGTGAGGCGGGGCACTTCCTAGACTGGGCGAACCTTACGCCTGGCCCCGCCCGCAGGATAGAAAGGAGTAACTATGGGATTTATGCAGTGGGCTGAGCCAACGGGTATAATTTATGGGATGCTTTGGAGATGGAAGGGGTCTCAAGAGAAAAAGTGGTGTATTGAGTTATTCACTACAAAGAACGGTTGGAAACATGCTGTGAGGGGGTTCTTACGTCTTCATAGTACAGAGGCTCAGATATTGGTTTTCCAGATGCCTATAGGAGAGTTCTTTGTAAGGGCGAATACCGACTATCCAAAGTTGACTATGGATTATCTAATTGATACATTAGCCCCGCCCGCAGGATAGAAAGTAATAGATAAATGGAAGAATGCGATGTTAAAATTAATATGAGAGTTCTAGTAAAGGAACTTGATATTGAAGGAAGAGTCTATGAGCACCAAGAGGAAGGATACCCGCCCCACGAACAGATATACGGCATTAGGCTGGAGAAGGTAGCATACAAGGGCTATCCTCCTAGCGAGGTATGGCATTGCAAGGCAGAGGGATTAGCCCCCACAGGATAGAAAGGAGTAGCAGTGGAAGAGCAAAATGAGTTGTTGACTAAAGCCCCGATGCATTGTATGAACTTGGAATTATCTGCACACCAAGAATATCTAATGAGACTCCAAAGAGATAAAGACCATGAATATTACGTAGCACAACTAGCCAAAGCACGCCCAATCATAGAGGAACAGGAGCGGGAGCAATGTATCCGTGAAGTAAAGGGTTTAATGCTGTTTGGAGGAAACCCTGAATCTGGTAAGTATAACACTGTGCTAGGTGAGGTAATAAAGACACTGAGAGGTAAAGGATGATTGAACAATTTATGCGTGGGAATGTCACCGTAAAGCTATTACTCGGCAGTTGCTGGCTAATGTTTACCAACTACGGTATTTTATGGACAGTATATACTAAGCAACCCTATAGAAAGCCACATGTGCTTTATTATGGGGAATCCCTAGAAGAAGCCTTGAAGGTATTAAGTGAGAACGGAGGTGAAGCATGACTAAAGAATTAAATTATATGGCTGTGGATAAAGAAGGCAGATTTGTAGCTGTTACTACTGCAAATTACCCCAAAGACGCAGCTAAGGAAGTATCGAAGTGGATAAGGCAAGGTTTATCTGTTGAGCGCTGCGATGATGATTATGTAAGACAGCATTTTGGGGACATTATCAGACCAATCGAGGTGGAAGAATGAATAAACATGAATTAGCTATTAGCCACTTAATAGAATTAAAGGAGAATCTGCATTACCATCATAAGGTTGCAATGGAAGAAGCCCTTGAGGAGGGTATTAAAGCCTTGCAGGAACGGGGACAGATAGTGGCATTAGTATGGGAATATATTAATTCCTCTATTTGTGATATATGTTATGAGGATAACTGTGGTGGCGAGTTAAGTTGTATGTCAGGTTCAGATGGAGAACCTTGCGAATGCCATAATAGAATCAATGAAGCTAGAATCAAACTAGAGAAAGCACTGAGAGGTGAAGCATGAAAGGAATGACGTTTACACCAGCCAATATCAAGTTATCCCTTGATGGTGAGAAAACCCATACAAGGCGAACAGGTCGGTCAGTGGGGTTAAAGAAGATTAACGAGAACCCCGATAAGTGGACAGTCACTCCTACAATGCATCCGCTAGTATGGGCTTTTGTAGATGTGAGGGAACAAGAGAGAATTGATGTCAAGCCCTACTATATGCCGGGGGAGACCTTCTACATCAAAGAGGCGTGGGTATTGGATGGCGGACGTGGTTCGGAGCATATAATTTATAAGCTCAACGACCCTAGTTACTGCGAGCGAACTACCGGAGATATATTCAAATTGAAATGGGGTAATCCCATGTTCATGCCAGAATGGAGCGCACGGGGATTCGCCAAAGTAACCAGTGTCAATATCGGCAGACTCCATGATATGACTGAGGAAGATGTGAAAGCTGAAGGATTAAAGCAAGATAATAGTGGTTTGTGGGTACCCTTTGAACCTATAGAATATATGGCTAAGGATTTGTGCTGGACACGCCATGATTTAGCATTTAAGCAATTATGGGACTCTATCAACAAGAAGTATCCGTGGAGCATGAATCCCTGGGTAATCGACTATGGATATAAACTCCTGGAGGTGAAGAAATGGAATTTGAAGAGAATGGGATGAGTAAGGACACTATAGCAGCTATTCTTATATTATGGGATAGCTATACCGCAGATATGGAAAATATATTTAGTTTACTGATGGATGGCAAAAGTGAACTAGCTGCCATCCTACTTAAAGCAAGAATAGAAACTCATAACGGTCAATCAAGAGACCACCTTATTGACCGTTTAACGAAGGTTAAGAATGGGATTTAAAGAGACCGTGATAGAAGCCAGAGACAAGGAGATAGACGAGGCTTTCAAGGCAGGGCAAAGAGAAGTGGTAGAGTGGATAAACAAAGTATTTAGTAAGCGTATTACCATAGACTTAATGATGGCTACGCATGCATGGCAAGCCTATCTGAAGGAACAGGGCATTGATTAAATATCAGGATAGGAAAGAGTAATAATATGAAGTGGATTAAGAAAGGTCTAGTAATCAAGCCGAGGGGATTTGACTGGATGGCTACACATGCCCAGAATCCCTTCCCAGAACGGATAGATGGCAACTACCACAGGATACACTTCGCTGGCCGGGACATACTGAATATGTCCCGGGGAGGATATGCTGCCTTGGACGTCAGTAAACCAGAACATTTGCACATCGAGGAGCAGCCAACACTGGGGTTGGGTGAACTGGGATGTTTCGATGACAGTGGAGTAATGCCATCCTGTATCGTTGACCACGAGGATAGGAGATACATGTACTATACTGGGTGGACGCAAGGAGTATCTGTTCCTTACTACTTCTATATCGGACTTGCCATAGTCAGTATGGACAGACACGGAGACACGATATTTGATAGAATATCCAAGTCGCCCATACTGGAAAGGAATATCAACGACCCTTATCTGACGGCCTCTCCTTGTATCTTGGTCGAACGCGGTGTATGGCGGATGTGGTATGTCTCCTGCATAAAGCGGACTACAGAGGACGGTAAACCCAAGTCCTACTACCATATCAAATATGCTGAGTCCATAGATGGCATACGCTGGATCAGGAGGGGGATCGTATGCGTGGACTTCAGGGACGAGAAGGAGTATGCTATCTCCCGTCCCTGTATTATTAAAGAGAACGGGCTTTATAAGATGTGGTACTCATACAGTAGTGGGAGCTACCGGATAGGATATGCTGAGTCCAAGGACGGTATTGAATGGCAGAGAAAAGACGAGGAGGTAGGAATAGATGTGTCGGAGTCGGGGTGGGATTCGGAGATGATTGCCTACCCCTGGGTGTTCGACCATAAGGGGGAGAGATATATGTTATATAACGGTAATGGGTTTGGTAGAAATGGGGCGGGACTAGCGGTGCTGGATAGGGAATAGATAACTGACACTATTACCAGTAAAGGGACATAGAATGGAAATAGGCACAAAGGTAAAACACCGGTATGATACTAATCTGCACAGAGATACTCACGGCAAGCAAATCACAGGTGAGGTCACAGAGATTATCGACAGAGACGTCAATGAATACAATGTCATAGTCAGGTGGCTCCAAGAACCGATGCAGAAAACAGCAGCATTCCCCATAGGCAACTACAAAGAGAAAGACTTAGTGGAAGTGCCCATACTGCTTGGAGAGGCAGAATAGTGATTAACATTTCATTACTAACCAAGAGCCATGAAGAGAGCTACACGGATATGCTCCATCACTGTCGTGGGGTAATGTTCAGCCATAGCATCCCGTACCGTAATCTGCTTGCCAGTTTCCTAGACTGCGAACCATATTACATCGTCGCCATAGGAGGACGTGGAGACGTCATAGGTGCTATCCCATCGTTTCTCAAGAAGAACTCCAGACTGGGGAACGTTCTGAACTCCCTGCCATTTTTCGGGAGCCACGGTGGAGTGCTGGTTCACTCTGGATTACACCTGGATGAACAGGTCGAAGTCAAGATGCTATTGTTGGGAGAGTTCAATATTCTAGCTAAAGAGAAAAACTGTGTCCTGTCTGCCATATCGACATCCCCCTTCGACCCAGACATCTCGGCATACGAAAACAACCTGTCCTACAGGTTCAAGGAAGAAAGGACGGCACAGATTGTAGAGTTCAGGGGCGGTGTCGCCGATGTCGAACAGGAGATAATGCACCATATCATTGACCCAGACAACAGAAGGGCTATCAGGAGACCTCTCAAGAACAGTATCACCTCGGAGGTATCAAGGGATTTCAGCCCCCTATTTGAGATGCACAGCCAGAACATCTCATCCAAAGGTGGGAATGTGAAACCGTTAGAGTTCTTCCAAAAGGTACAGGAACTGATACCAGAGGAGGACTACAGCCTCACGTATGCCAAGAAGGATGGGGAGATTATCGCGGGACTGCTGGTGTTTCTGTTCGGGGATACCGTGGAGTACTATACCCCGGCACTACAGTACGAGCATTCAGTAGAGCAGGGGACGAGCCTGCTGATTTACGAAGAAATGAAGAGGGCAATAAGGAACGGGTACAGGTACTGGAACTTCGGCGGGACGCTGAAGAACCAGCCGGGGTTACATAAGTTCAAGGCACAGTGGGGAGCGAAGGACTATCCGTATTACTACTATGTGACTCGGTATCGGGATATTGACCATATTCTGAAGATGGAGCCACGGGATATCTTGGGGGAGTACAGGTGGTTTTATGTGGTTCCGTTTGGGATATTGAAATCGGCCAGTAGGATAGGAGTAACATAGTGGAACTCAAAGATAAATCAGTACTGGTAACAGGAGGAGCAGGTTTCATCGGCAGCCATCTAGTTGACCGACTGATACTGGAACAGCCGTCTAATCTGGTGATAGTAGATAACCTATTTATGGGAAGGAGGAACATGAAGTACGGCAACTTGAACAAAGCCAGAATAAACTTCCCTAGAATGGAAACATATATCCAAGACGCATCAGATCCGGCAGAAATGGAACGGATAATCCAAGACAACGGCACCCAAGTAGTGTTCAATCTAGCAGTGGTCCCACTACTGGCATCGCTCAACCATCCCAGATGGTGCTACAGCCAAAATGTGGATACTACTCTATGTCTCTGTGAACTAGCCATGAAGAGATGCTACGACACCCTCATCCATTTCTCTTCCTCCGAAGTATACGGTACCTGCCAGTATACGCCAATGGACGAGAGCCACCCATTTGACCCGACCACACCATATGGGGCAAGCAAGGCAGCTTCCGACATGCTAGTGCTCTCCTACATACATACCTTTGGTATTGATGCCTCGATTATCAGACCCTTCAACCAGTACGGTCCGAGACAGAGCGACAGGAGCTACGCAGGAATTATCCCATTGACCATAAAGAGAATACTGGCTGGAGAAGCACCAATGGTTTATGGTGATGGAGAACAGACCAGGGACTTCACTTATGTCGGTGACACTATTGATGCCACTATGGAGATTTACAGGAATACCAAGACCAGGGGCAAGGTAGTGAATATTGGCAATGGTAGGGAGACCTCTATCAGTACTCTAGTAAGGTTGCTGGCTCAATGCTTGGGCTGTGATAAACCGATAGTGTATGAAGATGTGAGGACAGGGGATGTGAGTAGGCATATTGCTGATATTAGATTGGCAAAGGAACTGATAAGATTCAAGCCAATAGTGGGATTGGAGGATGGATTGAGGAGGACGGTGGAGTGGTATAAAGATTATCTGAATAAAAAATAAAGAAGGAGGAACATTATGACATTCAAGGTAACAGCCAAGCGGTACGGGGATTCCGTAGAGTTCTTTGTAGATGCAACAACTACTAAAGCAGCACTTCAGGAAGCCAAAGCCGGAGCCAATGACATCTTCGGTTACAGACACGGTGATGCTGGTGCTCCAACCGTGTCTGTAAAGCCTGTGCCGGAAGAGTAATATAAACCACAGACTGGGTGACCACGGTGTTGGGACAGTCTATACTCGCTGTACAGTGGCTTGCTGTGCCGTGGCCTGAGAAGGTGGCCGTAGGGTGATAAGCGTACAGCCCCAAAGCGGCAGTAGGTTCAAATCCTGCCCCAGTCCGTAATTATGCAAGAGCAAGAAAGGCAGTATGAGAATAATAAACATACTACCATACTCCAGCCTGATGATTGGCAGCAACTCCGACGTTGACCTGTTTGCTGACGGTTGGCATTCCAGAGTAGCACAGCAGACCAGGAAGTATTACGGCTCGAAGTACCAGTTAGAATGCTGGCGTCCGGAGTGGAAACTCAAGAAGGCTATGTCAGGTGAAAAGGATGGTATACTCTATAGGGCATTCCCCTCATACCGTCCCACGCTTGGTTGCCTGAACAGGTTTGTATACAAGGGTGTAATGAAAACGCTACCGTCCGCCCGTCTGGGACTATGGAGGGAGTATTCTCTGCCGTTGTTGAGAGAACTTAAAAGACAATGCCAGGACGGAGAAACCTTGATACACCTCTACCATATGCACTGGGACTTGAGCTATCTGATATGCCTGCATCTAAGGAATGTCCCCATAATAGGCTGGCACATCGGGGATACGCCCTACACCTACTCGTTCTCGACCTTTCTTTACCATCTCCCACTCAGCATCATTGAGCAACAGGTACTCAAGAACGTAGATGCTGTACTGTTGGGGAGTAACTGGATACGCGATAGTCTCGCCGCCAAATACTATAAATCCATCCCCCGTGTGATATCCCCTATGGCTATCGCGGTAGATTTTGATGAGATTAGACCTGTCGACAAGATGACAGCAAAGGGTGCTTTAGGCATAACCCCTAACAAGAAAGTTATCCTGCACGTGGGTAGATTCGACCGGGCGAAGGGTTTCGATTTAGTGCTACAGACTTACCAGGAGCTGAGGCACATCTACCCCGTGGAACTTATAGCTATCGGTGGCTTAAGAACCGACCCGCTGTACAGTGAAGCAGTAGAGCTTGGGGCCGGACTGCATGAGTGGTTGCCACAGACAGAACTCATTCCGTATTACAGTGCTGCTGACGTATACCTATATCCCAAGTTCTTCTCCGTGGGGGAGAGCAAAGGTATAGAGCAGTATATGGGTATAGGAGTGTCTCCACTTGAGGCTATGGCTTGTGGGACGCCTGTGGTTGGCACGGTCTTGAATTATTTTGACGGCAGTGCAGACGAGCTGAGAATGGTGGGGATAGTACCTGCTAATGCGGAGGACGTGACCAGATGCGTTGTTGAAGTCCTTGAGCATCCGGAGCAGTACCGGGGATGTAGAAAGGTGGTAAGGAAGTACTACTCTTGGGAGACGGTTATACCCCGGATAGCTGGTTTGTATGATGAGTTGTTTGAGGAATACTGCTGAAGGAGGGCAAGCAATGGCAATGATTACAGCAACAGCACCCCTGCTGCCACACAGACGCGTAAAAGAGCACATGGGAGACTGTATCCAAAACTACAAAGACAAAACGGTACTCGTCACCGGCGGGGCAGGATAGAGGAGTGTACCAGACTCCAGTTCTAAGGGGATTGTGAGGGAATCACATGAACAGACCACATATAAGAGGGCTAAAGTTTGACCACATTGGAATAGACACAGCATACCACTGCCTCGACTGTGGTCATCATCATTGTGCTAAGTGCAAGACTTGCCACAGATGCGGTTGCACTGAATATATCGTTAATTCCACAGAAAAAAGGAATGCAAAGAAGGCAAGAGAACAAACAGGAAAACAAAAATGAGATTAAAAGAAGTCGTTGCTGAACATCTTTACTGGGAGGACTTTGATAAGAAAACAGGATGCCTGTTTAAGGAGCAGAGCAGTAATGTAAGAGATTTCTATTTCAAAGTCGCAACCGATGAACTAGCAAAAATGCTGCCGAGTTATCTGAGCAACAATGGTTACTTGACCAGGATTATAAGAGGAGCAGTTAAAGACTTTACTAACATCCATAAGCTGCTAACTATAGAAAACAGTGAGAGTCTAGTCAAACGGATTGTCAGTAACTTAAGAAAACAGGGAACACTAAGCAGTAACATAATACCCATTGAAGTAGCATCAATCCAGACAAAGAACTATAAAGAGGTCATAGAAATCCGAGTCCCGGTGCGGTTCTACTGGGACGAGGACGGATTCGATGGCATAGAGTTTGGTGAATTCAAGACCACGTTGCTACCCTGGGAGGAAGCTATGGTTCAGATGTGCTTGAAGGCTATTGCTCCTGCGATACGTGAAAAAGAATAATGAGACAGTCCCTTGACAAGTAGTCAAAGATGTGGTATATTGTGCGAAGACGGGTAAAATGAGAGGTGAGAGACGATGAAAAGAACACTTGGCAAAATACCCAGTATGTGGAGAAGCAGTACGATTAACAAGTGCCTGATATCGGTAACAGTAATTCTAGTTTTCCTAATCGGTACGGGGATAGGCTACTACGTGATTCCTCAACCGAAGCCAGACCTACAGCCGACAAACATTGAACCTTATTTAGAGGAATTAAGGGAATGCTCAAACGGTGGCAAAATCATTCTGCCAGCAGGAGAATACATAGCACCAAGCATATACGGGGAGAATGGGATAATACGTATGGCAAATCCGTATGCATCGGACTAATCCTGAAGCCAAAAAGATGGTTGATGAGAACCATTACGTCAACAAACGACTGGACACGACTGGGGGTGACAATATTGCAATCTGCATCCCAAATCCACCACAGTGGCTAAGACCTTGTATGTAGTATCGCCAGAGATATTTGGCTCAATCCACGAACATAGGAGGATAAGTAAAATGAAAAAGCTAACAATAGTTACTACAATCACACTCGCAATCTTGCTACTACTACTGATGCCTCTAACACCAGCGTTCGCGGCCACATCCTCAGTAGACAGGCAGGTATCATCACCCAGCGACGATTGTATAACATACTGGAATGGAGCAAGCTGGCAGTTCCTATACACCGGGGCAGTCTACCATCCCCAAGTAGGTTACGGAGGTCCCACATACCAGAAGATGCAGAGTGGTATGCGTTTCGTCGACATCGCTATCCCACGGGAGGCTGTGATTACGGCAGCATATCTGAGCCTCTGTGCCAATTCCACTGACCCATCACCCAACGTCTCAACTACGATCAGAGGCGAATATACTAGCAGTACGACAACCTTTACCGACTATGCTAATTTCCAATCCAGAAGCAGGACAACAGCATCGGTTGAGTGGCCGGTAGAGGCATGGACGAAAGATACGTGGTATGAGTCGCCCAGCATCAAGGCAGTAGTGCAAGAGATAGTTAATCGTGTCGACTGGAGTAGGGGAGACGATATCACGATATTCTGGGGCAGCCCGAACGCGGTGAGTGGGACGAGGAGAGCAGCCTACTCATATGACCAAGACGCAGGTAGATCCGCACAGCTCCATATAGAGTTTACGTCATCTGGTTACACAAGCAGTGATGGTGAACTTGACGAACTAGTAGATGAGTTCAGGGAGTTAATAGTCGAACTCAGAACACAGGTTGGAGATACGGGATACCAGAACCAGACCAATGAGCTGCGTCTTCTGCTCGCCGGATTGGATGCGCAGATAAAGGGGCTAAACAACAGCACTAAAGAGTTGCGAGACAGCGCATCTAACCTAGGAAGTAGCATAATACCCCTCAGAAACGATATCGGTGCTACCGGCAACAAAGTGGATGCCATGAGCAAGAAGGTGGATACCACAGGCAGTAAAGTAGATGCTATAAGTGGTGAATTAGGTACAATGAGCAAGACCATAACCGGGACACTAGAGACTAAGGTAAGCGCAACGGAACGGACTGCGGCTCTGGAGAAACGACTCACGGAGATCGAGGAGCCGGAATCCAAACCGGATGGCCGTATCGCTGTCATGTTCGGGTTGTGCATAGCAACGTTCCTGCTTCTGGTTGTAATAGCGATAGGGACGGCGATGAGGAGGTAAGACAACCTAGTAATAGAAAACAAGGAGACCAGAAACAATGAAAAACAAACTCCGAGTCGGAATAATAGGATGTGGTGCCGTAGCCACTAGCAGGCATATTCCTGCATTCCGTAGATTGGGTAGTAAGGTGAGGATACGGGCTGTATGTGACAGCAACTTTGATCTGACAACCAGAGTAGCAGACAATTTCAATATCCCCAGGGCATATGGGAGTAGCCAAGATATGTTTATCAATGAGGACTGTCTGGGTGGTCTAGACATAGTTGACATCTGTACTCCCCCCCATACTCACGCAGAACTTGCTGTACAAGCAATGGAAGCCGGATGTCATGTCCTGCTAGAGAAGCCGATGGCGCTCGCGACGACAGACTGTGACAGGATGATAGAGACATCCAAGCAACATGACAAGAAACTATGCATAATCCACAACGTCCTGTTCCACCCACCGCTACTGAAAGCCAAGAAGCTGGTGGCTAAGGGAGTCATCGGAGACGTCACGGGGGTAAGAGTATTATTATCCGATCCCACCCGTGAAATGATAGACCGGGAGGATTACTGGATACACAGATTACCAGGAGGACTGATTGGGGAGACGGGACCACACCCAGTCTACTTGTCACTGGCATTCATGGATAAAGTGGTCGGGGTGGAGGTCACTGCCAAGAACGTGCTAGGAAACCATCCTTGGGCACCATTTGATGAGTTCAGGATAGAACTAGAAGGGGAAAAAACAACCAGTTCTATCCTAGTGTCATATTCTGGGAACAGATATACAGCGACTATGGACATACTGGGGACTAAAGGTGCCTTGTGGCTGGACTTACAGGGAATGGTGATGGTTAGATATAAAGCTATGCCGAAGTTGAGTCCGGTCAGGGTTACTAGGAGGATACTGAGCACAATGAACCAGATGGACAACGGAGTACTGGGTAATGTTATCAGGACGGTTACGGGGAGAGCAAGACTAGGACACGATGTGGTGATTGATGAGTTTGTGGATAGTGTACGAGATGGGACGGAACCACCAGTGACCGGGGAGGAGGGGAGAGAAGTTATACGGGTTATGGAGACGGTTGTAGGGAAGTTGAGAGAGAAATACGGAGGTAAGCAACAATGAAACTATATCACTTAATCTGCTATATTGCCTACTATGCCATACAGTTCCCGGCAGGGTTACTGTTACTAGTCTATCTCTCGGTGAGAGAGACAGTAGCACGGAGGCTAAATGTACCAAGACGGGAGGAGAATGACGTTACCAGATAAGGAATCTGTCAAGGCGTACTGGGACAACGAACCATGTGGGACTGGCGGTATTGGTCATCCAGAAGGGTCTCTGGAGTACTACGAAGCCATAGCCAAGAACCGAGACCGACTGGAGCCATTTATTGCCGACTACGCCCAGTTCTGGAAATGGAAGGGTAAAAAAGTACTGGAAGTGGGTTGCGGCACCGGCAGTGACTTGGTAAGATTCGCCAAAGCCGGGGCGATTGTGACAGGGATAGACTTATCCACGAGGTCAGCAGCACTGGCCAAGCACAGATTGCGGGTATACGGCCGTAGGGGAGATATATTCGTAGGGGATGCTGAGGAGTTGCCATTCGAGGGCGGAGAGTTCTCAATGGCATACAGCTGGGGCTGTCTACATCACACACCACATACGGAGAAAGCTATCGGCGAGATGCACAGAGTGCTGGAACCCGGCGGTAGGATTTGCGTGATGCTTTACCACAAGCGGTCACTGGTCGGGTTGCAGATGTACCTGCTGTTTGGGCTGCTACGGGGCAAACCGTTTCGGGGACTGGACGACATACTGGCTAACCATCACGAGAGCCCCGGGACGAAGGCTTACACCGTCGGAGAGGTGAAACAGATGTTCTCGGCATTCCGGGACGTAGAAGTCAGTATTCAGACGACCATCTACGACAGACGACACAGGAGAGACAGATATTTGCCGGAATGGGTTGGCAGGATCATACCGAGGGGACTGGGGTGGCATTTGATTATTCGGGGGGAGAAGCCCCCAGAGGAGATGAAGATGAATGAAGGGGCAATGGATGGACATTAACGAAATGGAGCTTAACAGGAAACTGGCAGTGGAGACAGGATTTGAGCTAAAGAAAGTTCAATATTTCCGGGCAACTTACACCAGCCTGCTCTAGCTCTCTGCCTAGCCATAGAGAAACTAACTGTTCCAGAAAAGAAAGAGGGTACTGAAACTGGTAGACACTAAAACCCGTGACATATATGGATCGGAGTCCATGTACTACTCGGTAGTCAATGGAGTACCTATCTTTGCCCCCAGACTGCCGTCATTTCTGCAAATAGATGGCTTCAAGCCAGAAATAGACAGAGAGGCTTTACAATACTATCTGAGTTGCGGATACTGTCCAGACAGACGAACCATACTCAAGGGTGTGCGCAAGGTGCTACCCGCAGAGACAGTGTGGTTCAAGAACGGGAGAGTACAACACAAGAAATACTGGTCACCCCCTACCGCCGACAAAGAACCATTGGACGAGAAGTACTGGATTAGAGGGCTTAGGGAAGTGCTACAATGCTTGCCAGAACGCCTGAGAACGCAGTCAGACGGTTTTATAGGGGTAATGCTAAGTGGAGGACTGGATTCCTCTTTGGTGGCTTCCCTGATGGCTCTCTGCAAGCCGTTAAAGGTAAAACTGGTCGGTTACACTCTGGACTACGGGGGTGGAGTGCAATCGGAGCTACAGATGGCAGAAACAGTAGCAGGACACTTGGGGATGGAGTTGCGGGTGGTGAAGATAGACCATGATAGGGTTATGCGGGAACTGGAACACCTACAGGAGCTGTATGACGAACCGCTTGTTAAGTTCACGTTCATCCCAACCTATTATCTGATGGAGGAGGCGGCCAAGGAAGTAGACCTGTTGGTGACCGGGGATGGTGGCGATGAGCTGTTCTTCGGATATAGAACGGATTACTGGGAGGAACCTTGGCTGATTAATATACTATCTAAGCCAGGGGCATTGGGGAAGCCAGTGCTGGGACTGGGTAGAATGCTGTGTAACCCGTTGGCTGACTGGACCGGCTCCACGAAAATGGCGCTGGCTGCTGAGTTGTTCGGCAGGGAGAATGCCACTCACCCCGACTGGTATTACAGAACGGCAACCAGGGTGTTCCAGCCATACTTCTCGGACGAAGAGCTAGAACGATTGCTGCACCAGAAGGCAACATTCAAAGTCAGTGAGACCAATGCCTTGAGCCTCAAGAGAGCAATACCTGACAACAGGATGGAGAAGATGTCTCACACAATGCTGGGGGGATCACTGCCAGCAGACTTGATGAGACTGGAGAAGGGGACACTGGCTACAGGGCTGAAGACATGGTCGCCGTTGCTGGAGCCGGAGGTGATAGAGATGGCTATGAGGATACCAGTACAAGTGAGACACAGGAGAGGAACAACCAAGTACCTACTGAGACAGCTGATTAGGGAGTATGGTCTACTGCCAGATGAGGCAGTTGACAGTATGGCCAAGGTGGGACTGGATGCACCGATACAGAGATGGCTCATGGATGGTAGATATAGAGATTACTTCGAGAAGCTGGTTGGGGATGGGGCTAAGGTCTTGGGAATAGATGAAGGGTATGCCAAAAAGTTCTATTCTCCGAGAACGCACGTACAGGCCTTAAAGGCTTGGGCTGTGGTAGGAGTAGCGCTGTGGGTAAGGTCGGTGTTACGGCAGTGATACTCAGTCTAAGTCACTCTATACAGACAGACTTGAAGTAACCGGGCAGGCTGGGGGATCCTCGGCCTAATAAGAAAGCATACCGAGACTCGTTGCTGTTTAGCTCCACAGGTGAGAAGGCGATAGTGTCGTAGAACTTCTCCACTTGCCTGTTCTTGTTCGTCGGTACATAGACACCTAATAGTTTCTCACAACCTCTCAGTGTAGCTTTACCAATACAGTCCTTCAGCAGAATACTCTCCACTCCTCTACCAATGACACGGCAACTGAGCAGGAAGGTGTCTATCAGCGCTTCGCCCCCCTGATATCTCAGTATAGCTACTCCGACGATGCCACTGTCCCCGAAACGGTCGCTGAGACGTAGGTAACGGACTTCAGAGTTCTTGTCATCAGCCAGTTCCTTTATCTCCGACTCAGTATACCTCCTAGTAGTCAGGTTAAACTGGTTCGTCTTCTGTGTCAACTGAGCCACCCTTGGCACAGAGAACTCGTCCACGTTCCTGATAATGACTTCCATTTCCAAATACCTATAGTAGTCCTCCAAGGTCATGCTCTGGAACTCAGTCTTAGCCCTCTTCCTTCCAGCCTCTGCCCTATACATCTCGTTCCGCTTACTGTCCTCCTCCGAAAGTGTTAGTATATCAAACAGCCCACAGGAGTTGAGTATATCCGCATATGACGAGGGATCCCCCGGCAAATGAATAGTCTTAACCTCTGGCAGAAGTTGCTTGACCATATTCAGTTCAAACTCACTATCGTCTACCATGACCATGCTGTCCAGCCCTATGTTAAGCTCGTCGGCTATCTCTCTCAGATTGGACATCTTGTCGTTCCAGTTAATCCTTATAGTAGCGAAGTGTTCTCGGCGGAGTACCATATCCGGGTGCTTCTCCAGTACCACCATCACGTCCTGCTCGTTATTCTTACTGCAGATAGCCAGCAGGATACCCCGGCCGTACAAACCCATCACCGCCTGCTGGAACTCCTGGAAGGCAGAACCGGGATATGTTGTGCCTATCTCTATCTTGTTTAGCCCATCCTCGCCTATAATCCCACCCCAGAGAGTATTATCGCAGTCCAGAACCAGACACTTACTGGTCTTTCCCTTTAAGGCTCGTATGAACTTCATATACTCTCGTGCTATAAGAATGAATGCCTCTCTGGTGTATGGCATCTTGGCAGTATGCCAATAGCGGTTGTCGATGAAGTTGTGGTAGCCGATAACCGACTGGAGCAGGTCTATATCGACTATGTAAGCGTTGTCGTATTCACTGACCACATCTAATAAGGCACTGTTAGCTTCCCTGAATATACTGACCTGACCGTCCCTGTTCTGGTAGCTCAGTATACCGGAGCCGGGATAGACGGGTGTCTCGAAGTTGTGTAGCAGGATGGTAGCGTTACTGTGTTCCCGTATGGTGTCCAGAATAGCGCCGGTATTGCTCCTTATTCTGTCTGTCCCCTTATCTGTGTCGACTTGGTACCTTGTCCTTATACAGAGCGCGATAATATCCGGGTGGTGCTGGTATAATGAGCTGTTCCCATCGGCAGCATCCTGTATAATGTTATCGTAATCCCCCATGTAGATATCTGCTTTGATGCCTTCTTGGTAACAGTAGAATTTGAGGTAGGGGACAATGGGGTCGATTGTAATGTTGCGTAGAAAGGCAATCCGAAGGGGAATCCAGTCCCTGTCGCTATTATCGAACTGGCTAACCTGCTTTACGATGTCACTGAATTTGGATTTAGTGACATCCTGTGTAGTAATCATGTTTAGAACTCCCTCCGTAAAAATTCAATAAGCCATTGGGACGGTATCTCCCGGTAAATCTCTCCGTTCCAGTAGTCGTCGTCCACATAATCGTCTCTCACCAGTCTGGTTTCTCGGAACTCTGGGTTAGCACGTATCCCGTCAAGAGTTATTACAAGGAGTTGCAAGAAACTCCATCCTTCTTGCTCTACCGTCTGGAAGAAGCTACCTCTCAGTGGTGAATTTAATATCCTGGACAGGACTGCGGACAGCTTTGTTGAGAACATTATATCCCTTTCAGAAAAACTGCTGGTAGACAAAACCGTGTGTGGCGCTTCTTGGGAGTCCTCTATACCAAATGTTTTACAAAGCTCAGCTAACTCCGAACCCGGCAGAATCGACAGCAGATGGATGTTCAGAATATGGTCGGTATTCTCGAAATAGGGTATGAATTCCTCAAGTGATTGAAAGTAAGAGTAGAAAGTCTCGAAAGGCAACCCCAAGATAATGTCTAGTTTCAATGCTACATTGTGCTTCTTAGCCATAGCCATAAAGTTATTGAATTTCCGTATGTCTATTCTGGGTCGCCGGACAGCCTTCAAGGACTCTTCGTTGAACGACTCTATACCGACGCTGTTCACCACCGTATAGTCCTTGAGCAGGTCAGAGTAGTGCTGTGGTCTATCCAATGGGGCAACTTCGGCGGTATTCAGTATACTCTCCTTGCACTTCAGAGATGCCACGAGACTGATGAACTCCTCGTCCACATCCCGATAGGTGAACTCCCAGTAAATCCACGGCAACCGGATACCACTGTTCTTCAGTCCCAGCAGATGCCGTGCTATCCTTTTAGCCCTCGGCAAGTCAGAAGTGAATATGGCATCGAATATCCGTATAGCCATCACCTGCTTCTCGACAATGAGATAGTCCAGTTCGGCGATTATTCTCGACTCAGAGTAATAGCGAATTGATGGCAGGTGTTTATGGTAGACGCAGTACCGACATCTGTACCGACAGCCGCGCTGTGTCTCTAGGAAAGCCTGCTGACGGGAGTATAAGTTGTCTGGAAGAGTACCACTGAGGTAGACCGATGGAATGCCATCCAAGTTTGCGGTATCGTTGTCAGTATTGTTATCAGACAATACGGTGTCGAGATGGTTTCTCCCCTCTAGCAGATGAGAGATTAGACAGGTGAAACTCTTCTCCCCTTCGCCTTCGATGTAGTAGTCAACAGGGGGAGTTTCCGGCAGCGACCACACCATGTCTAAAGTTATCTCCGGCCCACCCAGCACATGTACAGCCTTCGATCTATGCTTCAGCATTCTGACGACTCCCAACACCTTCTCAATATTCCAAGTATAGCAACTGTATGCCACGCAGTCTGGGTTCTCCTCACCAATCTGCTCACAAATGCCCAGCACCTCAGTCTCTCTACTGAAATTCAGCACTTTTATGGACAGCTCTTTGTAGTTAGGGAGATATTTCTCCAGATAAGCCAGTAGCACGTAGGACGACAGCAGATACTTAGCCATCGTGCCATCCGGGTAGATATTGACCATTACCAGTCTCATTTCGATGTCCCCTTCATCCTCTCAAACTTATCACTATCTAGGCGGTACATCTCAGTGGGCTTGGCAATATAGACTGCCTTATCGGGAGTGTCACCCAGTATCAGAGCCCCAGCACCAATAATGCACCTCTCGCCTATAGTAACATCATCCCGGACAGTAGCGTTGACCCCGATGAACGAGTAGGAGCCAACTTCTACTCCTCCACAGAGAACGATATGGGATGACAGCCAGCAGTGGTCACCGATCACTACATCGTGCCCGAAGTGGTTGCCACTCCATATAATGGTGTCGTTCCCGATCTTGACATGTGGCTGTATCACCTGGTTCTCCAGAATAAAGCAGTTGTCCCCTATCTTGGTGTCTCCCCAACGGGTGGCTTTGGAACAGACATAGGTAACCAGTTCGTAACCCTTGTGTTTGGCAGTATGGTATCGTTCAGCTCGTATCTTGTTTAGTCCGGTGTAGCCCACAGCAATAAACATCTTGACTTCGTGTGGTGGATAATACTTCTCGATTTTCTCGAATGGTATCAGTGGTAGTCCCTTGAGCACCGTCGTTGCGATAGTGGCTGCATCCACAGTAAAAGCGATCACTCTGTAGGGGCTATCCTTCGTGAAGTAGAAGTGAGCAAGTTCAGCCATTTTACCCGACCCGAATATTACTATGTCTGTCATTTCGTCCCACCATCGTTTCTAAGACAAGTTTCAGCTTCTCTTGATAGTATCTTGGAAAGGAGTTGTTTCTCCAGGCCAGTCAGTATTGGCATATAAGCAGACCGCCACTCGAATTCTTCTGCCTTATACAGTGGATGAACAGGTGGAGGAGCAGCACAGTGAAAACGACTGGCAAAGATAGGTTCACTGTCTTCTCCCCTTTTAGTAGCACGTAGAGCCATTCCTAGAGCTTTATCCCGTCCGGTCTTCTTAACGAACTGGTCGAGGGGGGAACAGACTGCTATGCCTCTAGCTAGTATCTCCCCACCATGTCTCAGGAGACAGACTGTAATCACGTCATGTTCGCGGTAATAGATGGGTTCGACCTGTAATCGTTTCAGATGTTCCTGCTGCTTTGTCATTATACCTCCGTATAAACATAATCTCTATG
>Ga0180008_1000816_pt1 | contig 22471 bp, 16 predicted proteins | sample MM_PW_MetaG_FD_121121 | JGI IMG/M metagenome (GOLD analysis project Ga0180008, IMG submission 121121) | Groundwater microbial communities from the Aspo Hard Rock Laboratory (HRL) deep subsurface site, Sweden - MM_PW_MetaG | ecosystem: Environmental > Aquatic > Deep subsurface > Groundwater...
TAACAACCTTAAGGTGGTTATTGCGGCGGGGCTCACCTCTTCCCATCCCGAACAGAGTAGTTAAGCCCGCCTGCGCAGATGGTACTGCAGTTATGTGGGAGAGTATGTCGTCGCCTTTCTTTAGTAAAGCCTGTCTTTTTAAGACAGGCTTTCTTTTTTTATAGGAACTCCGTGTTCCCCGCCACGGCGGCTCGGTTCGTCGCCTTTCTTTTAGAAACCCCAACTTGTAAAAGTTGGGGTTTTTTGTTGTATAAAAACGCCCTGTCCTCTTAGCGACTAGCAGATTATTGGACTAGTTTTTTGGAAATTATCTTTGAATCAAATATTTATTTCTTGTATACAATAGTTTTAGTAGTTACTAAAAAATGTAAATCATTACTTTCTATCTATATTTACGTATCTAGGTAATTTCAATCTATTAGATAATTTTAGCAGGCACCGTATTCTGAATTGGTAGGTTATAGGTGTATTTATCGTTAATCATTCTTTATCTAGATGACTTTTTGGTTGTTTACAAGATTTGTTCTTTGATTATACTAACTTCTTAAGTATTCTTTCTTTTTCAAATTTCTTTTATTCGGTTTTTTACTAGAAATTACCTATTTTAGATAGTATTGTTAGTTTTTATTTATAATAAAATTTTGGTCTATTATCATATGTTCACATAGTTCTAGTTTATCTTTCTTGTGAAAGCCTAGTTTTTCGACATTATATATAACAAATTGTGAATCTTTATTCTTAATTGTAAATAGCCAATCTTTGATCCTAATTATGAGTTAAAAACTTATTTTCAAAAGTTACATTTGTTTATAATTGTTTTAGATATTATAGATTAGTTTTCTAATTCTAAATGTCATTGTGTTAACATCATAAAATTAGCTACATAAATTTGATATTACTTTTGTATTTAAAAGTTATTATATAAATTTAGGAAGTTTAATTTAAATAAGCTCCAATGGAAAGACGCTCTTTTTTAACCACTGCTACATTAGGTACAGCAGGTATAAGTACTTTTTTATCGACAAGTTGTGTTAACAAAAATGATAAAGATGACTCAATGATATTAGTTAATGATGTTAAAGATTTTGAACTTGACGAGGAGACTATTTTTAGTTTACAAAGTAAATTGAAGTTAGGTACATATACTTGTGAAAGGTTAGTAGAACTGTATTTAAGCAGAATTGAAGAGATAGATAAAAATGGTCCTTCAATTAATTCGGTTATAGAATTAAACCCGGATGCTTTAGTACTAGCTAGAGAGTTAGATAATGAGTTGAAAAACGGAAAATTGAGAGGTGCTTTACATGGTATTCCTGTGCTTATCAAAGATAATATTGATACAGCTGATAAAATGCAAACTACAGCAGGAGCTTTAGCTTTAGAGGGAAATAGAGCTAGAAATGATGCTTATGTAGTTAAAAGGTTGAGAGATGCGGGAGCCATTATTTTAGGCAAAACCAATTTAAGTGAATGGGCAAATTTTAGATCAACTAGTTCGTGCTCAGGATGGAGTAGTAGGGGAGGTCAAACTAAAAACCCTTACATTATTGATCATAATCCCTGTGGTTCTAGTGCAGGATCTGGTGTTGCAGTTTCCTCTAACCTCTGTACAATTTCTGTTGGAACTGAGACAGATGGATCTGTAGTTTGCCCTTCATCAGTAAGTGGCGTAGTTGGTATCAAACCTACTGTTGGTTTGGTAAGTCGTACTGGAATTATTCCGATATCTTCGACCCAAGATACGGCTGGGCCTATGGCGCGTACTGTTACGGATGCAGCAATCTTACTTGGGGTTTTATCAGGTATTGATTCTAATGATAATAGTACTTTAGATAGTAAACAAAAAAAGGAATCTGATTATTTGAAATTTTTGGAGAAAAACTATTTGTCAGGAAAAAGGATTGGTGTCGAAAAAAAGCAACAAGGAACCAATCAATTTATGCATGCTTTACAAAAAAAGTCTACTGACTTAATAAAAAGTCTTGGAGGCACTGTTGTTGAAATTGAATACTTGGATGCTATTAATGATTTAGGTGAATCTGAATTTGAAGTGATGCAATATGAATTTAAAGAAGGTGTAAATAGTTATTTGAAACAGGCTGATTTAAAAATTAAATCATTGAAAGATGTTATTGAATTTAATTTAAAGAACGAAGACGTAGCCATGCCTTATTTCAAACAAGAAACTTTGATTAGTTCTAACGAGAAAGGTGATTTAAGTGATGTTAAATATAAAGAAGCTCTAAAAAATAGTCATTTTAAAGCTATAAAAGTTTTAGAAAAAGTCATCGATGAGAACAAATTGGACGCTATTTGTGGACTTACTATGGGACCGGCTTGCAGTATAGATACCATATACGGTGATAGATGGGGAGATGTTTTTTTAACTTCACCAGCTGCCATAAGTGGTTTTCCTCACATAACAGTACCTTGTGGTAAGATTTATGAACTTCCTGTTGGTTTTTCTTTTTTTGGAAAGCCTTATACAGAGCCTGAACTAATTGGCTGTGCTTTTTCATTTGAGCAAGCTTCGAAAAGTAGGATTAAGCCAACTTATAAAAAGTCATTTTTGTAATTAATTCCTATCCTAACTAGATTGGTCAACACAGAACCTATCACCTTGGTGTATTAAAGATATCGCGCATTGTTCTTTTCAATTATTGGATAAGAATTAATTTCAAATATCTTATAACTGGTTGTTTAACTTAAAAACTAAATCCCTTTTAACAATGAAAGATAAGAGGGATTTGGTCTTTGACAATCCTTTTAAAATTTTACTTTTTTCTAACCTTTTTTGAATTTAAAAATAGCTTATTGTACTATTAATATCTATTACCCTTTAAAATCGATAGATAGGGAATTTACACAATAGCGTTCCCCTGTTTTTGTTGGGCCGTCATTAAATACGTGGCCAAGATGACCTCCACAATTTGCACAAACTATTTCCGTACGAATCATGCCATGCGTTTTATCTAAAACATTTTTTACTTTACCGGGGATCGCATCATCGAACGAAGGCCATCCGCAATGAGCATCAAATTTGGAGTCGCTTTCAAATAAAGGTTGGCCACATCCACCGCAGCAGTAGGTTCCTTTTTCATAGTGAAGATTATATACTCCTGTATGAGGATGTTCTGTTCCTTTCTTACGTAAAATACGGTACTTATCTTCTCCTAATTCTTCTTTCCATTGTTCTTCAGTTTTATTTAAAGGGTATTCCATGATGTATTATTTTTAATTATTTTGCAATGTAAAGTTAATCACTTTTTCTATGACTTTATCGTCTCCTAAAATCTTTCGATGTCCTAATCTATTTGTTAGCATAAGTTCACCAGCCGATAAATTTTTATGAATATGTATACCTGCTTTTACTGGTACTTCAAAATCTTGATTGTCGTGAATTACTAAAACAGGTATTTTAGTTGTCTGAGCTGCTTTGAATGCTGAATAATCACTCATTTTTGCACCATACTTTTTTTCAAAATGTTCCCGTAGAGAATTTGCATATTTATTGGGTAATTGCAATTTGGCTATAAAATCATCAATTATATCTTGAACGATATCTCCGCTTCCTATTACGGTTGCATTCTTTACATTTAATCCCTGTTTAATAGCGTTTAAAACCGACATTCCACCCAAAGAATGACCAATTGCCGCTTCAAAAGGACCATATTGTTTGTTTAGTTCATGTATTGATGCAATGAAATCTACCATTATGCTATTATTTCCTGGAGATCTTCCATGAGCTGGAGCATCAAAACTTATAGTTGTATATCCTGATTTTACTAATTCATCTGCAATTTTAAATAGTTGTGTTCCTCTTCCAGACCAACCATGGACTAGTAACACTTTTTTTTCACTTTTACCGTATTCATAAACAACAATTTCTTTGTTAATTTCAGAAACCATGATTGCTTTTTGAGTGCTGTTGGAGTCCATTGCACTTTCTCGCTTCGGAGTCTTGTGTTTTATTGGTGTTGTGAATAATTTTGCTGTATATAATGTGGCTAATTTTGGTGAAATAAAAGCGAAAAATTTACCTGTTAATATGATAAACTTAGGAATTTCTATTGTTTGTTTGTTATTAGCTGATTTTTTTGTCATTATAATAAATTTATAATTTGCCTTTTATTCTGTATAATTTTTACTAAATTTAGAAAAACATAAAAGTAGTATAATTAATAAATTTTGTACTAACAATTAACATTTAGAATGCTTTTACTATCTTTTAAAAGTATTATTTTCAATTAATTGTTGAAACGCAAAGAATCGAAAAATTAAAATATGGAAATATTTCATATCAGCGCAGAGTGTTACCCTGTCGCTAAAGTAGGAGGACTTGCTGATGTTGTAGGTGCTCTACCAAAATATCAAAATAAAGTTGGAAACCCCACTAGAGTTGTGATTCCGGCTTATCAAACAAAATTTAGAGCGGAAAATCAATTTGAATGTGTGCATTGGGGATTTGTTCAATTAGGTAAATTTAGTTTTCCTTTTAATGTTTTAAAGGAAACTAGCGATAAATTAGGGTTTGAATTGTATTTGATTGAAATTCAAGAACTTTTTGACAGGCCTAATGTATACGGATATGAAGATGATATTGAGCGTTTTCTTTCCTTTCAAATAGCGGCTTTAGACTGGATTATTGGAAGAGAGAGCTTGCCAAATGTTATAAATTGTCATGATCACCATACGGGTTTAATACCTTTTATGATGCTTTATAGTACTAAATATAGTAAACTCAAAAACGTTCCCTCAATGATTACCATCCATAATGGATTATATCAAGGGCAATTTGGATTCGATAAGTTACATTACATCCCCCAATTTGACTTAGCTCATGTCAATGTTTTAGAATGGGATCATTGTATTAATTCGTTAGCAGTAGCTGTCAAGTGTGCGTGGGCAGTTACAACGGTTTCGCCAAATTATTTGAATGAAATAAACTATTCAGCAAATGGTTTAGAAACCCTTTTTAATCTTGTTAGATACAAGTCTATTGGAATATTAAATGGTATTGATACTGAAGTTTGGGACCCTACCATTGATAAAATGTTAGAAAAGAATTATTCCATTAAAAATTTTGAGAAAGGAAAGCAACTGAATAAGGAGGTATTATGCTCGTTATTTAACTTAGATGCTACTAAACCTTTGTTTAGTTTTATCGGTCGGCTGCTAGATGAAAAAGGTGGAGATTTATTGCCTCACGCGTCTGCAATAGCATTATCTGAAAATTATCAACAAATAAATATTTTAATTCTTGGCTCAGGAAATCCTGCTATTGAGAAGCAGCTAAATAGTCTTCTAGGGGACTACAAAGGTAATTATAATACTTTTATAGGCTACAATGAAGAGTTAGCACATTTAATCTATGCAGGCGCTGATTTCCTGTTAATGCCATCTCGAGTGGAACCTTGTGGTTTGAATCAGATGTATTCCCTGCGTTATGGAACGATTCCAATAGTGCGTCGTACTGGCGGATTGAAAGATACTGTGATCGATTTTGGTGATGATGGCAACGGAATTTGTCATGACCAATCCTCAGTAGGAGATATATGCTATTCAATAAACAGAGCGATTAATTTATATCAAGATAAAGCACAATTAAATTCGATTAGAAAAAAAGGAATGAATATCGATCACTCATGGGAAAGAGTGTGTCAGGAATATTTAGATACATACAACTTAATAATTAACAAAATATGAAAGCGAAGAAGAACAACGTAATTTCGATTATCCTTGGAGGAGGGCAAGGTTCACGACTGTATCCTTTAACTGCTACTCGATCTAAACCTGCCGTGCCAATAGCAGGAAAGTATAGACTTGTCGATATTCCTATTTCAAACTGTATGAATTCTGATATTAAAAGAATATTTGTACTAACTCAGTTCAATTCGGCTTCTCTTAATGCGCACATCAAAAATACCTATACCTTCAATGCTTTTAGTCAAGCCTTTGTAGATATTTTAGCTGCTGAACAAACACCTGATAACCCAACTTGGTTTCAAGGTACTGCAGATGCGGTGAGACAATGTATGCCTCATTTTTTAAATCATGATTTTGAATATGCTTTGATACTATCAGGAGATCAGTTGTATCAAATGGATTTTAATAATATGCTAGAAGAGCACATTAAAAACAATGCTGATATCTCTATTGCCACTTTACCCGTGAATGCCAAAGATGCTCCAGAATTTGGAATTCTAAAAACGAATAGTGATAATTGTATTGAGTCATTTATAGAAAAACCAGCTAAGGAATTATTACCGGACTGGGAATCAGATGTGAGCGATCAAATGAAAGCAGAAGGAAAGCATTACCTAGCTTCGATGGGTATTTATATCTTCAACAGAAAGTTATTGGTTGATTTGATGTCTAATCCTGATACCAAAGATTTTGGAAAAGAAATAATTCCGCAAGCAGTTGGGAATAAAAAAATACTGAGTTATCAGTACGAAGGTTATTGGACAGATATTGGTAATATTGATTCCTTTTTCGAGGCTAATATTGGTTTAACTGATGATGTTCCTAAGTTTAATTTATTTGATAACGATAATAAAATTTTTACTAGACCTAGATTACTTCCGCCGTCAAAATTTAATAAGACAATGTTGGATAAGTCAATAATGTCTGAAGGCTGTATTGTAAATGCCAAAGAAATAAAGGGATCTGTAATAGGAATTAGAGCTAGAATTGGTCAAGGTACCATTATAGAAAACTCTTATATAATGGGTAACGATTTTTATCAAAGTATCGAAGAGATGGAAAATGACCTCGATAGTGGACGCATGTTAGTAGGTATAGGAGAAAGATGCTTTATAAGTAATGCTTTAGTCGATAAAAATTGCCGTATTGGAAATGATGTTCAAATTAAAGGAGGCAAGCATTTAGCAGATGCATCTGAAGAGCTATATGCAATCAAGGAGGGCATTGTAGTAATAAAAAAAGGGGCTGTTATACCTAACAATTTTACAATAGGTTAAAACAACATTACATCTGTTTTCAAACAAACTAATGTTCTAAAATAATTTTAGAATTACAAAATTATACTATGAGTAAAGTTATCTCGCATTCCCTTTTTACTGATTTCGATATCGACTTGTTTAAGGCAGGGAAGCATTTTAGGTTGTACGAAAAGCTTGGAGGACATTTACTAGAAGTGAATGGAATTAAAGGTGTTTATTTTGCAGTTTGGGCACCAACAGCTAAATCAGTTTCTGTTATAGGTGACTTTAATTTTTGGTCACATGGAGAGCACAAGCTTGAAGTTAGGTGGGATTCTTCAGGTATATGGGAAGGGTTTATTCCAGACCTTGAGCAAGGAACTACTTATAAATATAAAATACAGTCTAACAATGGAGGCTTCTTTACGGAGAAAGCAGATCCTTTTGCTTTTTACTGTGAGCAACCACCTAACACGGCTTCGGTAGTGTGGAATTTGGAAAATAAATGGAAAGATGATAAGTGGATGAAAGTTCGAAAAGAGCATAACGCTCTCGATAAACCTTATTCTGTTTACGAAGTGCATTTAGGCTCTTGGAAACGTCATTCTGAAGATAACAGTTTTTTGACTTACAGGGAATTTGCTGATGATTTGGTGAGTTATGTTAAGGAAACAGGATTTACTCATGTGGAATTCATGCCCATTATGGAGTATCCATATGACCCTTCTTGGGGTTATCAATTAGTGGGATATTTTGCACCAACTTCACGTTTTGGGACACCGCAGGATTTTATGTTTTTAGTCGATAAATTGCATCAAGCCGGTATAGGAGTTATTTTAGATTGGGTACCATCTCATTTCCCTGATGATGCGCATGGACTGGGGTATTTTGATGGTTCTAATTTATATGAGCATCCTGATAGAAGAAAAGGGTATCATCCAGATTGGAAAAGTCTAGTATTTAATTATGGTCGTAATGAGGTTCGCTCTTTTTTAATTAGTAATGCTTTATTTTGGTTACAAAATTATCATGTAGATGGTCTCCGTGTGGATGCTGTAGCTTCAATGTTGTACTTGGATTATTCTAGAAATGATGGAGAATGGGAGCCAAATATTTATGGAGGGAATGAAAATTTAGATACTATCAGTTTCTTAAAAGAATTTAACGAAGCGGTATACCTAAATTATGATGGTGTACAAACAATTGCTGAAGAAAGCACTTCCTTTCCTATGGTTTCTCGACCTACATCTGCAGGGGGACTTGGTTTTGGTATGAAATGGATGATGGGTTGGATGCACGATACTCTACAGTATTTCCAAAAAGATACAGTATATCGAAAATATCATCAAAATGATCTAACTTTTTCGATGACTTATACTTATGCCGAAAATTTTATGTTGCCTTTGTCACATGATGAAGTAGTTTACGGTAAGAAATCATTAGCCGAGAAAATGCCAGGTGATGAATGGCAAAAATTTGCAAATTTACGATTATTGTATTCTTACATGTTTGCGCATCCCGGTACAAAATTACTTTTTATGGGTAGTGAATTTGGACAAATGAAAGAATGGAATTTTCAACAAAGTTTAGATTGGCACTTATTAGAAAATGCTAATCATAGCGGTATAAAAAAAATAATAACTGACTTGAATAATTTGTACAAAAATGAACCTGGTCTATATGAAAACCAATTTAGCCCTGAAGGATTTGAATGGATTAATTATTCAGATCATCAAAATGCTGTTATGACGTTTATGCGCAAAGGTAAAAAGGTAGAGAATGATTTAATTATCGTTTGTAATTTCACTCAAGTGGTTCGATCTAACTATAGAATTGGACTACCTAGAAAAGGAAAATTAAAAGAAATATTTAATAGTGATTCAAAAAAATATGAGGGAAGTGATATTAGTAATAAAGGTAAATTATCTATAGATTCTTCTCCGTACGATGGTCGAGATTACTCTATAGAACTGCAATTACCGCCTTTAACAGTAGTAGTTTTAAAATTCGTATAATTTTAGTACGTATTTCCACAAAAATATAGCATTAGACAGCATCATTTTTTTTGATGCTGTTTTTTTATGATCATGACAGCGATTACTAATCGAATAATTTAGATTAACACTTAAAATTTAAGAATAGTAGTAAAAGCAATACGATATTTTATATTTTCCCTTTATGTATAGAATTAGGTTTTGATCTAATCTTACAACAATTACATATAATTTTGTAATTATTAAGCTGATATTAATTGTATTTTTGTTAATATAAAAAATAAAATTTGCTATGAAAAAACAATCTATATTATTAGGAATATGTACTTTAGGATTAGTATTCTCCTGCGCTGTAAATCCATTAACAGGTAAAAAAGCGCTAAATTTGGTGTCTAACGAGGAGCTTTTTCCAACTTCGTTTCAACAGTATGGTACATTTTTACAAGAAAATAAAGTTATATCTGGTACAGCTGATGCTAAAAGAGTAGAATCTGTAGGAATTAAAATTAAAGCTGCTGCTGAACGTTATTTAGCTTCTATCGGACAAACAGAGTATTTGAAAGGATACCAATGGGAATATAAGTTAGTACAAAGTCCAGATGTAAATGCTTGGTGTATGCCAGGTGGTAAAATTGTAGTTTACTCAGGTATATTACCAATCACAAAAGATGATGCAGGATTAGCTACGGTAATGGGACATGAAGTTTCTCATGCTTTAGCTAATCATGGAGCACAACGTATGAGTTATGCACAACTTCAAGAATATATTGGGTTAGGAGTTTCTGCGGCTACTTCTGGTAAGAGTGAAAGCACCAGACAGGCATTTAGTACTGCTTATGGTTTAACTTCTCAATATGGAGTTATGTTACCTTTTAGTAGAAGTAATGAGAGTGAGGCTGATAAAATTGGTTTGACTTTAATGGCTATTGCAGGATACAATCCTGAGGAAGCAATTGCTTTTTGGACTAGAATGTCTTCTAATTCAGGAGGAGCGGCACAGCCAGAGTTCATGAGTACACACCCTTCGGATGCTACAAGAATAGCTAATATAAGAGCGATGATCCCAGAAGCTAAAGCTACTGCTGCAAAATTTGGAGTTGTTTTTAAGTAATCTTTAAAAATATCCATTAATAAAAGCCATTTCTACATATAGAAATGGCTTTTTTAATGTCATAAATTGAAGCTATTTTAATTTATTAAAAAAACCTACTTTCTTAAATTAAAATAAAATAAATTCGTTGAAAAAATGGTTCAATGAAAGTATTGCAAAAAGGAGATAAGAGATTAATTAATGCTTGGGCTTTTTATGACTGGGCAAATTCAGTTTATAGTTTAGTAATAGCTACTGCTATTTTTCCTATTTACTATGATGCGGTAACAAACGATAATAATGGCAATGTTACGTTTTTAAGTATGGATTTTAATAATTCTACCTTACTATCGTACTCATTGTCTATTTCATTTTTAATAGTAGCCATTTTATCTCCTGTTTTATCAGGTATTGCTGACTATACAGGAAATAAGAAGCGGTTTTTACAGTTTTTTTGTTACTTAGGTTCTTTATCAGTAATAGCGTTATTTTTTTTTAAGGGTCAGGACACACTATGGATAGGAATACTCGGTACTATATTAGCAAGTGTTGGTTTTTGGGGAAGTATTGTTTTTTATAATTCGTACTTACCTGAAATTGCACATCCGGAGGAACACGATAGAGTGAGTGCCAAGGGATTTATGTTTGGTTATTTAGGATCTTTAATATTGTTAGGGTTTAGCTTAACTATGGTTATGAAACCGGAATGGTTTGGAATTACTGATAGTTCTTTACCAGCTAGAATTTCCTTTTTAGCGGTAGGGATTTGGTGGATGGGATTTGCTCAAGTAACTTTTTATTACTTGCCAAATAATGTGTTTCACAAAAAACCAGATGAGGATTATATTTTTAAAGGATTTAAAGAGCTAGTCATCGTGTTAAAAAGTTTATCTGCTCAAAAATCATTAAAACAATTTTTAACTGCTTTTTTTCTATATAGTATTGGTGTTCAAACTGTAATATTATTGGCCGGTTTGTTCGGTAAGAAAGAATTAGGTATTGACACTAGTAAATTAATTATCATTATTTTGCTAATCAATGTAGTAGCAATAGTAGGTGCATTTATCTTTTCGAGAATATCTGAGAAAATTGGAAACATTAAGACTCTGCAGATTACTGTTTTAATATGGGGCGGAATTTGTGTTGCAGCTTTCATGCTTGATGCAAACAGTCCAACTATAGACATACAATTTTATGCATTAGGAGGCACTATCGGAATGGTCTTAGGTGCCATACAATCCTTGTCGCGTTCAACTTATTCTAAACTGTTACCTGAGACGGACGATCATGCAACTTACTTTAGTTTTTTTGATGTAACTGAAAAAGTGGCAATAGTTGTGGGAACATTTATTTTTGGTTTTGTAAGTTCAGTTACAAATTCCATGAGGACCTCTTTTTTAATTCTAGCACTATTTTTTTTACTTGCTTTAGTGGTATTGAGTTTGATGAAAAAAAAGGAAATGATTAAAAATTAGTAAAGCAAAAGAAGCTGTATTTTAAAATTTTAAAACACAGCTTTTTTCTACTCTCATATACCTTTATTTTTTCGAAATTCGACCAGAGCCGCTAACCTTTGTATCTTTTGTTTTAGGATCTCCTATGTAATCAATATCTCCAGAACCAGATACTCTTGCAATTAAATTATTACTGCAGTTTACAGTTATGTTCCCAGAGCCGGACATGGAGGCATTTGCATTCGTAGTTAATAATTCGTGAGCACTTATATCACCTGAACCGGATAACTTACTTTCATAGTTGGTAGCCTTTCCTTTTAGAGTGATATCACCTGAACCGCTTAGAGATGCTATCACATCATTTGCATCAATTGTTAAAACAATATCTCCTGATCCAGATAATTTAGTACTAAAATGATTTGCTTTGATAGTGTTTTTACTAATTATACTGCCTGAACCTCCTAGTGAAACATCTGAAATACTTTCAAAAGGTACGGTTACTATAATTGCTTTTCCAGAGCCAGAGATCATATTAGTATTTTTCTTAGGGTATATTTTTAATATATTTCCTTCTACTTCAACTATTATTAAAGGAAGTAAGTTTTCTTCTCCTTTAATAGTGATTGCGCCTTCTTTTCCAGCAACGAGTTCCACATCAAAAGATCCGCCTATTTTGATTTCATCGTAAGGTACTGTAGTTCGTTTTTCGGTAACTATCTTACCATTTCCTTTAATTTTAGATTTGCTAGACCATTGTGCGTTGCAAGTAATTGAACTTAATAAAGCACAAAATAACAGAGATTTGATTGTTGTTTTCATTGATGATTGATTGTTAAATTATTGTTTTTTAAATAAATGTAAGTTTCCGTAATCGGATTTTACGGATAGATTATTTATACCTTTTTTGCTAAAATACCCCTGAAATGATTTGCTAAAATTTGTTTCCTCTTTATTAGAAAAAACCAAGTCATTATCATGCTTGAAGGAAGCATATCGCAGATTGATATCAAAATCAAAGTCATAATTGCCACTATAACCTAATTTCATATTAGAATATCCTGCAATGATAGCAACATCATTTGCTTTTGCGGATAATTGGTCAATATATATATCACAATACTTTGCTGTAACTTTTAATGAACCATTTATTTCACCAAATTTTAGCGTCATGTAGTTAGCCGTTCCCGTACTTGATCTAATTTTTTGCACGTTAAGCGTTCCATATTTACTGGTGTATTGTAGAATATCTGCTTCTAAAATGATCGTATCTGTGTAATCAGATAGTAGGTCAATTTTAGCTACTGAATTTACTTGCAATCCGGAATATCGAGCAGTTAGATTACCAATGTTTAGATACTCTATTGAAGAGTTTGGGCAATACTCTATTTGAATTGCATTTTTAGTACCGTACAATTTACCAGTGGTTAATTTTCCATATTTACAATATATATCAGTCCAAGACCATAAATCAGTTGTTGTAATATTGCCGTATTTATTACGTAAGGTTACGTTACCTTTTTTAGGAATTTTAATAATATAATTAATTTCAAAACTATTGTTGTTACCTTTCGTTTTAAGGTTAGTATTCCCGAGAATAGTTTTCGCAGTAATCAAATGTTTTAGAGGATTAATATCAATATCAATTTCGTTTATTCTTTGATTTACCCAGGTTTCATTGCTACCACTTACCTTGATATTTATGTCTAGCTCAATTTTATCTTCGTCCCAAGTCATTACTGAAATGTTACCATAAGAATTATCTATGTTTATTCCAGCATCTGCATTAACTAAATAGGCTTTTTTTATATTTTTTGTTTTAACAAACGCTACATCTACGCCATTCGAAAAACAAAAAAAAGACATGATAAATAATATAAAGGTGATGCTATACTTTTTTTTCATCAGGTATGTTTTTTAATTTTTCGTTGTTTTCAATATGTTGCAAAACTTCTTGTAAAAAAGATATTCTTATTTGAAGATTACTAATTAATGCATTAATAATAGGTTTGCTTTCTCCGTTCAACTCTAATTCGTTTATAATTTTAGTATAATCTTTATCTAAAATTTTCATTTGCTGTAAAGCATCTGCAATTATCTTCTCATTCTCGGGTGATTTTTTGTCTTTGACTTTTTCTAACTCTCTTTCGATTATAACAGTAAAAACAGAATCAGTTTGCTTTGTTTGAATAGAGGCAAATTTATAATCCTTTGGTGATTCTAAAGGTTTAGGTAGTATGTTTAAACAGAACAGTAGTGCTATAGTTGCTGCTATGCTTAAAGGTATAAAAAATTTAATTTTAGACTGAGCTGGTTTTAGTTTCTTTAAAAATCGCTGCTGATGATTTGCTTTTATTTCTTGGATATCCCATTCATCAGTAAATTGATTAAACAATTGATCTAATTCTTCATTTTCATTTTTCATATTTTCATCAATTTTAGTCTTAAACAATCTTTGGCTCTGCTTAAAGTTGTGCGGCAATTGGCATAGCTTATATTCATAATTTCGCTAATTTCTTCTTGATCATAGCCTTCAATAAAAAAAAGAGTTAGAATTACGCTGTAGCTAGCTTTTAATGTATTCATAGCTTCAATGACTTGCTGGACTCTTAAGTTAGTAAAGTCAAGAGTTTCACATTGGTATTGATCGACCTCTTCAATTTTGTGTATAGTATCAGTTAAGTCCTCCGGTTTAAATTTGGTATTTTTCTTGTAAAAATCAATACTCGTGTTCACGATAATTTTTTTTAACCATGCTCCAAAAGCCACTTCATTTTTGTAAGCATCAATATTGTTGAATGCTTTCAAAAAACCTTCTTGCATTACATCCTCCGCATAATGTTGATCTTTTACAATGCGGTAAGCAACATTGAACATCGCTTTACTATATCGGTTGTAAATTTCAAACTGTGCTGTTTGGTTTTTATTCTTGCATAACAAGAGTAATTCTTCTGTATTTAAGGTGCTTACTGTCAATATTTAGATTGAAGGTTTTATATATAGACTGTCATAATTTTTAAATGTTACAGTATTGATTACTATTTTTTAAAATTAATCTTTAAATCCTGTATTTTGAGAATTTTTTTTCAGGAAGTACTTTAAGAATAACTATATTTAGCTTGTTTTGGCACAATGATTGTCTTTTTAACCTCTTGTTAAATAAGAAGCTTAATTATTTATTGCGCCTTAGAAATAGGCATCAAAAACGCTTGTTTATTTATAAACTGAAATTTTTCACTGACAAAAAGACTTATATATACTATGTCAAATCATAAAATACGTACTATTGACAATCTGTCACTTCAAGAATTTGATTCAGATGCTGAATTAATTCCTTTATTAACGCCAGAAGACGAAGAGGAAATGATTAACGAGGAATTACCAGATTCCTTACCTATTTTACCTTTGCGCAATATGGTTTTATTTCCAGGTGTAGTAATTCCTATTACTGCTGGACGTGATAAGTCAATTAAATTAATTGATGATGCCAATGCAGCTGGCAAAATAATTGGTGTTGTTGCGCAAAAAAACGAGGAAGACGAAGATCCTACTAAAGATGATATTCATTCTGTAGGAACTGTGGCTCGTATTTTACGTGTTTTAAAAATGCCTGATGGAACAACAACTGTAATTTTACAAGGTAAAAAGCGCTTTGAAATAGATACGGTAACTTCTGAGGAACCCTACATTACTGCAACTATCAAAAACTTTGTCGAAGACAGACCAGATAGTAAAGACAGTGAGTTTCTTGCTATTTTAGATTCTATAAAAGAACTAGCGATACAAATCATAAAAGAGAGTCCAAACATTCCTAGTGAGGCTACATTTGCAATCAAAAACATTGAGAGTCAATCATTCCTAATTAATTTTGTTACTTCTAACATGAATCTTTCTGTAAAGGAAAAACAAGATTTGTTGCGCATCAACAACTTGAAGGAAAGAGCTTTAGAAACGTTGCGTTACATGAATATTGAGTTGCAAAAATTGGAATTAAAAAATGATATCCAATCTAAAGTCCGTTTTGACCTAGATCAGCAGCAACGTGAATATTTCTTGCACCAACAAATGAAAACAATTCAGGAAGAATTGGGTGGAGTTTCTCAAGAGGAGGAAATGGATGAAATGCTAGCGAAATCTAAGACCAAAAAATGGGATGAAAAAACGCAGAAGATTTTTGAAAAAGAACTCTCGAAAATGCGTCGTATGAATCCTCAAGCGCCTGATTTTGGTATCCAAAGAAACTATTTGGAACTTTTATTAGAACTACCTTGGAATGAGTATTCCAAAGATAATTTTGATTTGAAACGTGCTCAGAAAATTTTAGACCGTGATCATTTTGGACTTGAAGAAGTAAAAAAGAGAATGATTGAACACTTAGCTGTGTTAAAGCTAAGAAATGACATGAAGTCTCCAATTATCTGTTTAACAGGTCCTCCAGGTGTTGGTAAAACATCTATTGGTCGGTCTGTTGCGGAAGCGCTAGGTCGTGAATATGTTCGTATTTCATTAGGAGGACTTCGTGACGAGGCAGAGATTCGTGGTCATAGAAAAACCTATATTGGTGCTTTACCAGGACGAATCATTCAAAGTTTAAAGAAAGCAGGAACATCTAATCCTGTATTTGTTTTGGACGAAATCGATAAGCTGTCTAATAGTAATCAAGGTGATCCATCGTCTGCACTTTTGGAGGTTTTAGATCCGGAACAAAATAGTTCGTTCTATGATAATTTTCTCGAGATGGGTTTTGATCTTTCCAAAGTGATGTTTATTGCTACCTCTAACAATATGGCAACAATACAGCCTGCTCTGAGAGATCGTATGGAAATTATAAAAATGACTGGCTATACCATCGAAGAAAAAGTAGAGATTGCCAAGCAGCATCTATTTCCGAGACAATTAAAGGAACATGGATTAACTTCTAAAGACTTGACTATCGGTAAAAAACAATTGGAGAAAATTGTTGAAGGATATACTAGGGAGTCAGGTGTTCGTGGTTTAGAAGCTAAAATTGCTCAAGTAATTCGTAATGCAGCAAAGTCAGTTGCTATGGATGAAGAATACAATAAAAAAGTAACCGACGAGGATATACTAAAAGTATTAGGAGTTGCTCGTTTAGAACGTGATAAATATGAAACTAATGATGTTGCTGGAGTAGTGACTGGCTTGGCTTGGACAAGTGTTGGGGGTGATATTCTTTTTATTGAATCTTTACTTTCTCCTGGAAAGGGCACTATGACTATCACAGGGAATTTAGGGACAGTCATGAAAGAATCTGCCACTATAGCTTTAGAATACATTAAAGCTAATGCAGAACTAGTTGGTATCAACCCAGAGGCAATATCAAAACACAATATTCACTTGCACGTGCCAGAGGGTGCTACGCCAAAAGACGGCCCAAGTGCAGGTATTGCCATGTTAACTTCGTTAGTTTCTTTGCTTACGCAAAAACGAATTAAGAAAAATTTGGCTATGACTGGCGAGATCACTCTTAGAGGAAAAGTATTGCCTGTAGGCGGAATAAAAGAAAAGATATTAGCTGCCAAAAGAGCAAATATTAAGGAAATTATTCTATGTCATGAGAATAAAAGTGACATTGATGAAATTAAACCGGAGTATGTGCAAGGGCTGACATTTCATTACGTGAAAGAGATGAGTGAAGTACTTAAAATAGCAATTACAGATCAAAACGTTAAAAACGCTAAAACGTTATAAAATAATATTTAGCATTTATCAATAGATTCCAAAACTAAAGCTTACAAGAGTAAGAATTGGTTTTGGAATTTTATTTGTTTGTAACTTGACAATTGAAAAACTCAAATTGTGTATTTATAATTTTATCTTCGCATTTGCGTTTTAGTCAAAGCATAGCACCTCAAAAATGTTTAAAAAAATTGTAGTATGTTTATTTGTTTCTTGTTGCACTGTCTCATACAGTCAAATAGGAGGCAAGTACATATACCAATTTTTAAATCTAGTTACCTCACCAAGACAAGCAGCACTTGGAGGTAAAGTAATTACTATTTATGATGAGGATGTCAATCAGGCTAATTTTAATCCTGCTACGATAAATGCAGAGATGGACAATCATTTAGCTTTAAATTACGGTAGTTATTTTGGTGAGGTAACTTATGGAACTGCTTCCTATGCTTATACTTATGATCGCCACTTACAAACCTTTCAGGCGGGCGTTAACTACGTGAATTACGGTAATTTTGAAGGTTACGATGAAAATGGTCAACCTACCACGAGTTTCACAGGAAACGAAATCGCACTGTCATTAGGTTACTCTTACAACATTCCCAATACCCATTTACATATTGGTGTTAATGCTAAATTAATTAGTTCCACTTTAGAAACGTATAATTCCATGGGGGGAGCAGTTGACATAGGTGCAATTTATATTGATGAAAGAAACGATGTGAACTGGGGATTAGTTATTAGAAATATTGGTACGCAGTTTACAACTTATTCAGGGACAACAGAAAAATTGCCTTTAGAAATCATGTTTGGTGTTTCTCAAGAATTGGAAAATGTTCCCATTCGGTGGCACTTGACATTAGAAAATTTACAGCAATGGAATCTTGCTTTTTCTAATCCAAATAGAGCACAGTATAACTTGAATGGTGATAATGAAGCGGAAAAAATATCTGCAATAAACAATGCTTTGCGTCATGTGATTGTAGGTGTAGAGTTATTTCCTAAAAAAGCAGTGAATGTAAGGTTAGGCTATAACTTTAGAAGGGCCGAAGAGTTGCGAGTTGTTGATCAACGTAATTTCTCTGGGATTTCAGCTGGGTTCGGACTCAAATTAAACAAATTAAAATTTAACTATTCCTATTCCAGATATACTTTAGCGGGTAACACAAGTCTGTTTGGTTTAACTATTAACTTTCAATAACATTATTTTGGATAAAAAAATTACTATTGCCATAGATGGCTTCTCTTCAACAGGAAAAAGCACGCTAGCAAAACAATTAGCTAAGGAGCTATCTTATGTATATGTCGATACTGGAGCAATGTATCGAGCAATTACTTTTTTTGCGATGCAAAACGGATATATTTCATTTGAATTTTTTGACAAAGAAACTCTTATTCAAAGTTTACCTTTTATTACACTAGAATTTAAATTTAATGCAGCAGCGGGCTTTGCCGAAATGTATTTAAATGACGTTAATGTCGAGAAGGAAATTAGAACAATTGAAGTCTCAGGTTTTGTTAGTAAAGTAGCCGAAATAGATCAGGTACGAACTAAGCTAGTGGAACAACAACAAGAAATGGGTAAAAACAAAGGTATTGTTATGGATGGTCGTGATATAGGAACCGTTGTTTTTCCTGATGCTGAGTTAAAAATATTCATGTCAGCTAGTGCTGCTACTAGAGCAAAAAGGCGTTATGATGAATTGGTTGCTAAAGGTGATCAAGTCACTTATGAGGAGGTTTTACAAAATGTGCAAGAACGTGATTACATCGATACGCGTCGTGCTAACTCACCTTTAGCCCAAGCAAAGGGAGCTATAGAAATTGATAATTCTGATTTAAATAGAGAACAACAATTTGATATGGTATTAGCATTAGTAAATCAAGTAGTAAAAAAAGTATAATTTTTTGTAGATCTCATTTTTAATATTAGATTTACGGCCTGAATAAATTTAACCATATAAGTTACGATATGAATATTAGATTAAGACTTACAATTATGAATTTCTTCCAATTTTTTGTTTGGGGAATATGGTTGATTTCACTGGGGGGTTACATGGGACAAACTTTTGGTCCAATTGAGGGTGGGAGTATTGGTTTGTCAATTGGTAGGACCTATGGTTCTATGGGATGGGCTAGTTTATTCATGCCTGCTTTGCTAGGTATAATTGCGGATAAATATTTCAGTGCTCAAAAAGTTTTAGGATTAGCGCATATTGCGGCAGGTATTGCTATTTATTTTGCAACACAAGCTACTAACTCTACTGAGATGTATTGGGTCATTTTTGCAACAAGTTGTTTTTACATGCCAACTATTGCACTGAACAATTCAGTAAGTTATGCTGTTTTAAATAAATACAGTTTTGACGTTCAAAAAACGTTTACACCCATTCGTGTATGGGGAACGGTAGGTTTTATATTTGCTATGTGGATTACAGATTTAACAGATTGGAAATCAAACACAAATCAATTTGTTTTTGCGTCAATTGCGATGATAATCACAGGTATTTTTTGTTTCACACTACCCAACGTTCCAGCTGAAAACAGAAACAGTAATCAGACTTTAACTAGTAAATTTGGTTTGGATAGTTTTGTGCTTTTCAAGCAGAAAAAAATGGCAATCTTTTTCGTATTTGCAATGTTACTTGGTGCAGCATTACAAATTACTAATATGTTTGGCGATACTTTTATTAGAGATTTTGGTTCTAATCCAGAGTACCAAGGAACTTTTGGTGTTGAACATTCGGTATTAATAATTTCACTTTCGCAAATTTCAGAAACCTTGTTTATCCTTACTATTCCGTTTTTCCTGAGGAAATTTGGAATCAAACAAGTAATGATATTTAGTATGATTGCCTGGGTATTGCGTTTTGCTTTATTCGGAATTGGGAATCCAGGTTCAGGAGTGATTTTCTTAATTTTATCAATGGTTGTTTACGGAATGGCGTTTGATTTCTTTAATATTTCAGGATCATTGTTTGTAGAAAAAGAAACAGATAGTAAAATTAGGTCTAGTGCTCAAGGATTGTTTATGTTAATGACAAATGGTATTGGAGCAATTGTTGGAGGAGAGTTAGCAGGAAGGACGGTAAGTTATTTTACCGTAGATAATAAGGTAGAGTGGCCAAATGTTTGGTTTTCGTTTGCTGCCTATGCATTTGTGATAATGATAGCTTTTGCTATTTTGTTTAAATACAAGCACGATCCAAAGATTGCAGATAGTTTAAATCATTAAACTTTTTAAAAATATTTATAGAGAACCCGATGACGAAATGCATCGGGTTTTTTGTTTTTTTGAAATCCATAGGTAAAACTTAGCCCTGATAGAGCCGATATCCTCGTAATGTAATGAAGAGATAAAGGCGATAGCAGGAGGGATCTTGTTATAGAAATTGGGTAACTGCTCCCTAAAACAGCTGATTTTAATGGAATTATAGCTGCAGACACAGCTTTTATGGCATATAAAAGGATCTGTGTCTTATTTATTTTGCAGTTACATAAAAAAGTATTAATTTTGCACACCTTTTGGTGGATAAGAGTTTCCATTAGGTATCAACAATTTACATAAACAACTTCTGTTGTTTTCTACTACTTTAAGAAACTCAAGAGAATACAGAATACAAATTTTTAATCAGCATGTCTGAACAAATCCAATCACAAGAAGAGTTTTTAGCAAATTTTAACTGGCACAATTTCGAAGAAGGAATTGACGTAGTTGATGATCAGCACTTAAAAGAATTCGAAGAATTAGTTACTAAAACTTTTATCGCTACTGACCAAGAAGAAGTAGTAGATGGAACAGTTGTTAGAATTACAGATAGAGACGTTATCGTTGATATCAACGCAAAATCGGAAGGTGTTATTTCATTAAACGAATTCCGTTACAACCCAAATTTAAAAGTAGGTGATACTGTTGAAGTATTAATCGATATCCGTGAAGACAAAACTGGACAACTAGTTTTATCTCACAGAAAAGCACGTACTATCAAATCATGGGATAGAGTTATTGCTGCAAACGAAACAGGTGAAATCGTTAATGGTTTTGTAAAATGCAGAACTAAAGGTGGTATGATCGTTGACGTTTTCGGAATTGAAGCGTTCTTACCAGGATCTCAAATTGATGTTAAACCAATTAGAGATTACGATGTTTACGTAAACAAAACAATGGAATTCAAAGTTGTGAAAATCAACCACGAATTTAAAAACGTTGTTGTATCTCACAAAGCGCTTATTGAAGCGGATATTGAAGTACAGAAAAAAGAAATTATTGGTCAATTACAAAAAGGACAAGTATTAGAAGGTGTTGTTAAAAATATTACTTCTTATGGTGTCTTTATTGACTTAGGTGGAGTTGATGGATTAATTCACATTACTGACCTTTCTTGGTCTAGAATTAACCACCCATCTGAAGTTCTTGAATTAGATCAAAAATTAAATGTTGTAATCCTTGATTTCGATGATGAGAAAACAAGAATTCAATTAGGATTGAAACAATTAAACGCTCACCCATGGGATGCATTAGATGCTAACTTGGCTATTGGAGATAAAGTAAAAGGAAAAGTAGTTGTTATTGCTGATTACGGAGCTTTCATCGAAGTTGCTGAAGGTGTTGAAGGTTTAATCCACGTTTCTGAAATGTCATGGTCTACTCATTTACGTTCTGCTCAAGATTTCGTAAAAGTAGGTGATGTTGTTGAAGCTGTTATCTTAACATTAGATAGAGATGACCGTAAAATGTCATTAGGTATCAAACAATTGTCTCAAGACCCTTGGACTGATATTACTTCTAAATACCCTGTAGGTTCTAAACATTCAGGTATCGTTAGAAACTTTACAAACTTTGGTATCTTCGTAGAACTTGAAGAAGGAATTGATGGATTAATTTACATCTCTGACTTATCTTGGACTAAGAAAATCAAACACCCATCTGAATTCGTTAACGTTGGTGAAAAACTTGACGTTGTAGTATTAGAATTAGATGTTGATGGACGTAAATTATCTTTAGGTCACAAACAAACTACTGCTAATCCATGGGATCAGTACGAAGATTCATTCGCTGTTGGAACTATCCACAACGGAGAGATCTCTGAAATCGTTGATAAAGGAGCTACTGTAGAATTTGGAGATGATATCGTTGCTTTCATTCCTACTCGTCACCTTGAAAAAGAAGATGGTAAGAAATTGAAAAAAGGAGAATCTGCTGATTTCAAAGTAATCGAATTTAACAAAGAATTCAAAAGAGTAGTTGCATCTCACACTGCTATCTTCCGTGAAGAAGAAGAGAAAAATGTGAAA